>OHAF01000501.1_pt1 | contig 41623 bp, 36 predicted proteins | sample 1577041 | NCBI WGS metagenome assembly OHAF01 (sample SAMEA3541495, study PRJEB24748) | human gut metagenome | biome: human gut; feature: human-associated habitat; material: faeces | place: China | collected 2012
GTCGAGTAGGAAGATGACATTACTGCCATCTTCCCCTCTAAGAACCGTACGTGCGGGTTTCCCCGCATACGGCTCAAGCCTCCAATGAAACTCCGCTTCTTTGCGGAGCCGGTTCAAAAGTTACAGATTCCTGAGTGTGCAGCTTCTTGTGACAAACAGGATGAACCATCTGCTTTGTTCGAATGTTCCCACATCGGAGATAGTGAACCTTGCATCCGGTTTCAACCGTCATCCTTCTGCCGCAGGCCGCACATAGCCCCTTTTGACGCAGGAAAATGTTCAACAGCTTTGTTCGGCCATTCAGCGTATCGCGCATTTTGTCCGTTTCGCGTTCCTCAAAATACATTTGCCATTCGGGGGCAAAGGGATTGGTTTCGGATTTAATTTTCACAAATCGCTTTATTTCCCGATTGGATGCCCTCTCCAGCAGAATGTAGTCATATTCACTCGTTGATTCCGGTGAGTATCTCGGGACTGCAAACGTCCATACGCGTTGTTCCACCAAATGGAAGTAGCGGTTGTATATCCATTCTCCGCCCTTCTTCGGGTGCCGTCGTCTTGCCCAACGCCATAGGCATTGCCAAATCTGGTTGTCTACCATTGAGAAAGTCTGCTTTGAAGCGTTATGCGCGTGGTACAGTGCCCATCCCCGGATAATGGGATTGAGCTTGCCAATCAGCTCCTGTTGGGTAGATGCTTTGCTGTGCTTGATAATTCTGCGCACTTTATCCAAGAACGTCTTTACATTCTTTTGAGAGGGCTTGATAAGGAATTTCCCATTGGAATATCTTCGAGTATTGAATCCAAGGAAATCGAAGCCATCGCAAATGTTGGTTATAACCGTCTTTTCCGGAGAAAGTGTCAGGCCGCGTTCGGTCATAAACGCTTCCACCAATGGTTTTACCTGACTCTCCAAAAGCTCTCTGCTTTCGCCAGTAATGATAAAATCATCTGCATAACGAACCAGATTCACTTTGGGATTCACATAAACTCCGTTCTCGTAGTGCTTGCGGAACCGTTTGTTCAGCATGAATTCCAGACCGTCCAGAACCATATTGGCAATCGTCGGAGAAATGCTTCCGCCCTGTGGCGTTCCCGCCTGTGTCGGAAACAACTTTCCCGTGTCGATGTACCCGCATTTCAGAAACTTGTGCAATATCTCCTTGTCCATGGGAATGTGCTTTTCAATCCAGTCGTGGCTGATGTTGTCGAAGCAACCCTTTATATCGCCTTCCAGCACCCATTGTGCGCGGTCTTTGCGCGCCAATATAGCCGCGCATTGTACCGCTGCATCCTGTGTGCATCGTCCCATGCGGAAGCCATAGGAATTGGGATCTCCTGTGGTTTCAGCGACAGGCTCCAGTGCGAATTTGTATAGAGTCTGCATTGCCCTGTCAGTCATCGTCGGGATGCCGAGCGGTCTCAATTTCCCGTTGGGTTTACGGAGATACACCCTTCTCAGCGGCAGCGGGCGATACCCATGCCGTTTCAGGGTCGTAATCGCTTCCCACTTCTCTTTCTTGGTCGTCCAAAGGATTTTGTCAACGCCGGGTGTTTTCTTGCCTCGGTTCTCTGTTACCCGCTTTATTGCCAGTGCTTTGGCATAAAACGAGTGGGTCAGCGTCCATTGCAAGGCTTTCACCTTGTTATGCCGACCTTCCTTTTGAGCCTTTGCAATACGCATTTGCAGCTTCTTAACATACGCCGCAGCCTTTTTCCAGTCGATGCTGTCCCAGTTCTTCGGCGCGTTGGATGGCGCACACGCTTTCGCGTTCATCTGCTTTCCCTCCTTCAGAAGTTTCTCAAATTCTCTTGCAAATAGGAGACCCATGCGCCAGTCTGCCCGCTTTCGCGTGGGGTGACGTTGAAACCCCTATCCGCATCATTACAATGCGGCATTCGCTTTTGGCGCTGTCCTTACCCGCATTCCCATCGGCTTTCCTTGCAGTCAGCTTTCCCTTGCGGGGAGAATACGGGCTTACCTCGTTTCGCGTAATTCATCTGTGTCCTCGTTGGGACAATGGATAGGTTAGGCTCCGCTGTTCCGCCGGTGGCTTTGATGTCCGTGTGACCCCAACTTGCCCGAAGGTCAACCAGCCACACACCATTTTGGTTCAGGCCTGTCAGCAACTTTGGCCTGTTGTACGTGACGACGTGTAATTGCGGTTCATATTATGTTAGCCATACTATCCGAGCCATGCGCCCAGCCGCATTGTGCTTGCAGCGTTGCTTTGCCCTCGCGGGCTTGGCTTCTCCCTCATGGGAAGGGCTACATTTGTCCCGCCAGCTCCTCACATAAACGTTACCATCTATGCAAGTGGCGGTAGGCTACCGTCAACGGAATGACGGGTTCGGTCTCTTGCCGAACAATGATTTACGCGACTTCGAGTCGCACGCAGGTGCCGTACCAGTAGGGCTGGCCCACCATGGAGCGGCAGAAGGCCGCAAAGTGCTCGTTGGTCATGGGTGTGTGAACGCGTTCAGACATGGCATCTTCCTCCTTTCAGGGGACGGCGGTCACTCGCCGCCGTCCTCCGTCTCGTCCGCCTCCTCGATGCGGTCGTGCAGCTGGGCCAGGATGCCCTTGAGCTTTTCGGGGATAGGCAGGCCCAGATGCCCCGCGTTTTCCAGCACGCTCACACCCTCGTTGGAGAGGTAAAAGCAGATCACGGCGCTGCGAAGCGCTTCTCCCGAGCGCACCACATGCAGGTCCACGATGTGCGCCACGCCCACCAGCATGAGGATCAGCACCTTTTTGAAGATGCCCCGAAAGCCCACGGAGCTGGACAGTTCCCGGTCGATCACCGCGCACATGATGCCGGTCACGTAGTCCATCACCATCAGGACGAGCAGCGCGGTCATCAGCCCGTCCACGCCGCCCACGAAGTACCCCAGCCAGCCGCCCACGGCAGCAATGGCCATCTGCAGCTTGGCCCATACCAGATCAATCGAAAAGTCACGCATGCTGTTTCCTCCTTGTGATGGAAATAATACAAAAGCCGCCCGCATGGACGCCTCATGTTTCGGCTTCGATTTGCAAAGGCGCGTCTTCCTCCGGTGCCTTCCACAGCGCGGGCGCGGCCGGCGGCTGCCACCCGGCCTGCGAGGTGTGCGCCTGAATACAGGTATACTGCGCGCCGTCCTCCTTCGGGAAGGCCACCACGTCGCCGACCGCATAAGCAATGCCTTTCTCCCAGACGCGCACCGTGCCCTCGGTGATGATCTCTACCCTGTGCCAGAGGGCCGGGGTCTTGTCCGGCTGCCAGCCGCCCTGTGTGGTGTGCGCCTGGATACAGCGCCAGAGCGCGCCCTTGTATGTGAACACGTCGCCTACCTGCACCGCGACGTTCGCGCGCCAGTTTCGCCCCTCCAGCGCAGGCTGCACGGAGAGCAGCTCCTCATCCGAGATGCGCCCGTCCGCCACGGCGGTCCGAAGCAGCAGGCCCAACACGTTCAGGAGCGCCTCTTCCGCCGATACCGAGACAAAGCTCTCCAGCGGAAGCGCCTGCATGAGCAGCTCGTCCGTAAGCGCCGTCCCTTCCTCAAGCGTCACCCCGTCCGGGAACACAAGCGCCTGCTCCGCCGTCACCTGCGCCATCTGAAAGGCGTCCCCGGACAGGTTGTAGGTCGTTTCCGACAGCCGTTTTGCCAGAACGAAAGAGGAGCGGATGAGCGTTCTCACCCGCCCCTCAAAGGGGATTGCGATGTACATTGGAAACCTCCTTACCCGGCGGCCGTGCCGCCATAGATTACCCGCAAACAGGGCTTGTCGCTGCTGTCCGTTCCGGCGATGCGCATGTAGTTGGCCGACCAGTTGGAAGCGCCGAAGTTGTAGGGCGACTCGTACAGGCACAGGCCGCCGAACGTCCCGTTAGCCAGGCCCTCCGCCACGGCCGGCGGGATGGCGAATGTCATCTGCTCCGCGCGGCCTAGGGCGCCGATGGCCCCGTAGTTTGCCGCGACGGCGGGCGCGCCGCTGGCTGTGGTGTTGGTGATGGCGCACAGGTAAAGCGTCCTGGCCGCGCCGGAGCCGCTTCCGGTCTTGCGATACAGGGTGAGCGTCGCGGACTTGACCGTCTTGCCGGAGAGCACGCCGCGCAGATTGCCAAACCACATGCAGCCGTAGTTCCAGCTCAGGCCGGCGGAATACCCATCGTCCGAATACACACCCTGCACCACGTCCACCGTATCCGTGCGCCAGCCGCCGCGATAGGACTTGGTGAGCGTGGCGTATTGCAGCGTGGTATCGTCCGGCGTCTGGGGCGCGACGGTCGCTCCCGCATCCGTGGTCACGCCCGCGTCGAAGATCTGTCCGTTGCAGGAGGACGTGCGCCCGCCCGAAGGCACCGTGCCCGTGCAAAAGGCGATGCCGGACATGCAGAACACCGAAAATGTGCACTGTCCCTTGCAGTAATACAGGTTGCCCGTGGCGCTTTCCAGCCCCAGCCCGATATAGGCGCTGCGAATCTCGCAGTAGCGCAGGTCCACATATGAGGCCGTGGCCTGCACCGCATTGGCGGTGACGTTGTTGAGATCGAGCACGCATCCGGTCAGAGAAAGAAAGGTATTGTTGCGGGCGTTGATGAGGTAGCTGTTTTTTGAAGTTCCGCCGACGAGGCCGCGGCAGTCGCGGATGTTCAGGTAGGAAAGTTCGATCCGCGCCGTGCAGCTGCTCACGGTGAGAAAGGTGCTGAGCGTCTTGTTGCGGTCCATGCCCTCGATGCGCAGCGTGTGCGGCCCGGTCACCCCGCTGATCTCCACGCCCTCCATCTCGTAGAGCGTCTCGGCCGCGGAGGTGAAGAAGGTGACGGTCACATCATAGCGCAGCGCCTTTCCGTTGATTCTGGAAAGCGCCTCCCGAAGGCTGCGGCACGCATTGTCCGCCATGCCGCTCAGGGCGGGGTAGACATACAGCGTGGCGGGGCCGGTGTCTTTACTTGATCCTTTAATATTTAATTGTGCGGGGTTTTCCTGTTCAGGTTTTCCCAAGACAAGGTAAGCCTGTTCAGGATTATCCAAGACTGGATTTTCCCGTTCAGGTTTTCCCGGTTTAGGTTCCGGCGGTCTGGGCTGCTCCAGGATCGTGTACTCGATAGCGCCAAGCTGACCGTTTATGTTGCGGACCCGTTGGCGGATCACATAGCCGTGTTCTCCAGCTCCCGCACTCCGGCGCAGATGCTGTCAACGTCATCTTTGCAGATCCGAGCCAGCCCCTTGGTGGTATAGTCCCACTCCTCCGGCAAGGAGAGCATGAGGGAGAGACGGCCCTTCGCTTTCAGCGAGAGCGACTTGTCCCGCAGGTGATGGTTGGACATCACCGTATAGTCACGGGTTTTCTCCATTCGGAATACCGCCATGTTGAATACCTCTTTCCTTTGGTTTTGAAAAGTGTTCGTTTCTGCGGATTTTTGCCCCTATGCCACCGCCCCTCTCACATGGGGGGAAAGGATATGGGCGGTTTCGCTTTTGCTGTCTACAGGCGGAAAACAGGGGATTTCCCACGCAAAAACGCACACTGGATTTAGGGACAGAAGAAGGGCGGCTGCTTTAAAACAGTCGCCATAATGTGGGGGGTATACAAGATATTTTTCTGTTCGGATGCCAGAAAACCATTGATATTACTGGTTTTTTCAAAAAGTTCTGTATCGCCACTCGTATCAGAATTTTGTCTGAAAGCTATTGTTTTCAGATTTTTTTGCTGTCTTTTTACTAAATCTTTCCTTCGAACTCTCCCATTTCCTGCACAGATTAGGATTCCAGCGGACAAGCCCCCTTTCGCTACAAGTCGGATGGCAACTGATAAAGGGGGATTTATGGAATTGCGTATCTGGTTTCGGTGTTTCTTTTCGGTCGTGGATGTTCATTGGCAGAGGTGGGTGAAAAAGGGAGGGTGGGCTGCAAAAAAAGATGCTGTCTCCTGGAAGCATTCTGATATGTTTATAAGACTATACGTTCTCCTCCCCCATCTTGCCACCCTTTCCTGTTCATTGACGTTCCTGATGCCGCTCAAATGTTCACCCAAAGAATCAGGAGCCCTTCTATTATTTCATCTTTGCCCTTTCTTCAACTGGTACCGGCCGCGTCCCGTTCTGATCAGGATTTTTTCGTCACAGAGCTTTTTCAGGACCCGCTGCAACTGTCGACGGCTGCAATGAAGCATTTGAAGGGCATGATTGACGGAGGAAATCTCATGGTTTGGCTGTGCTTTTCTAAGAAAAAAGAGGACCTTTTCCTCCAATGTCTGTGCCGAAGCGTCCATCACAGCTAAAAAGGACAGCTTTCCCGCCAGCTGACTCAGCACAAACCGCAGAAACACCGGATCGTTTTCCAGAATGCTCTGGTTTTCCCGAAACGGCATGGACAGGCATAGCACTGTCTCGCTGGCTTCTACATAGAGCGACTGATTGCCCGCCCCGCTGAACTCCATATCCCCCAGCAACGTCCCGCTGGCCGCCTTTGAAATATAACGGATGGACCCATCCACAGTCAGATGGTAGATGGACACGCTGCCCTCCACAACGATGTAAAACTGGCTGAGAGATTGAATCGGGTCATTGAGCATCTCTCCCTTTTCAAATTTCAACAGTTTGATGACAGGCGGCCTCTTCTGAAAATGGTCCTGATATTTCGCAAAAAAGGTTTCCATTCTGCGTTCGTCCCTGATTTCTTTCACCGCTTACACCTCTTCCCTCCACATTGTGCCATATGACACAAGCATTTTCAATTCAAATCTGTAAAATAGAGCCTTGTGGAGGTAATACATATGGCTTCTCTTTTCGATACCAGGCACTTATATCGCAGCTATTTCAAGATGGCGCTTCCCGTGGTACTGGGGATGGTCGTCACATTGGTTTACAATCTGGCGGACACCTTTTTCATCGCCCAGACCAATGATACGGATTTGATCGCCGGCGTCTCCCTGTGCGCTCCGGTGTTTACCGCTCTGATGGCCTTTGGAAACATTTACGGTCAGGGCGGCAGTTCGCTGATTTCCCGCTTGCTTGGCAAACAGGATGGAGAGGGGGCAAAGCGCGTCAGCTCCTTCTGCTTTTACATCGCCCTGGCCACAGGGATTGTTCTGGCTGTGGTTCTGACCGCATTCAACCGTCCAGTTTTGACCCTGCTGGGCGCGGATGCCGACACACTTCCCCATGCCCGTGAGTACTATCTCGTACTGGTGGTCTGCGCTCCCATTATGGTGCTGAGCTTTATTCACTCCAGCCTCGTCCGCTGCGAAGGTATGTCCACCGAATCCATGATCGGGACGGTCCTTGGGGCTGTCATTAACATTATTCTGGACCCGATTCTCATCTCCGCAGCCGGCATGGGCGCCATGGGTGCGGCTGTGGCGACAGTGATCGGCTATCTTTGCAGCGTACTTTATTTTCTTTGGCTTCTCCGCAAAAAGAGCCGCTGCCTGTCTGTCAAGTTCTCTCTCTGCCGCATTGGCGTCGGAGAGCTGCGCCAGATCCTGGGCGTAGGTGTTACAGCAGCTTTGATCAACCTCATGCAGAGCCTGTGCATCATCGTCATCAATCAGTTCCTTTTGCCCTACGGCAATGACAAAATTGCCGCCATGGGCATTGTGCTGAAGATCAACATGATCGCCCAGCTGATTCTGACCGGATTTGCCTTTGGAGGCGTGCCGCTGTTCGGATATCTCTACGGTGCTCGAAAACGTATGGAAATGAAGAAACTGGTGGGGTTCTGCCTTGGCTTTCTATCTGCCTTCTCTCTGGTGCTGACGGCTGTTTTGTGTCTGTTTGCGTCACCGCTCAAGGGTGCGTTTGTGCAGGACGCCGCCATGATTGCCACAGGCTCCGAGATGCTCCGCTGGCAGGCGGCCTCGACGGTGTTCGCTGGCATCGTACTGTTGCTGACGGTTCTGTTTCAGGCTACCGGAAAGGTCGGACCGTCCTTTGTTCTGTCCATCAGCCGGCAGGGCGTTGTTTTTGTGGCGTCGCTGCTGATCTGCACAAAGCTCTTTGCCTACAACGGCGTGTTGATGAGCCAGGCGGTGGCGGATGTGTTCAGTGCTTTGATTGCCCTGGGTCTGCTGCTGTATACCAACCCCATGAGGCAGGAGATGTAAGGAAGGATCGGGCAGCACTTTGGCTGCCATGGATGCTAGCAGCGGGGGACGAGGCTTTGTGCCCTCTCGGTACGCGGGCAAACAGCCGGGTATAAAGGCTGATCTGGCGGCAGGTTCAGCGCCACCCGTGGGTGTGGGCAGGAACCGGCCGTTTTTTTTCGGGCGTTTTTCACATGTCACTTTTTTCTTTCTTTTTTCGCCATAAAGTGCTATGATGGCTTGAAAAATGTATTTGGGGTGATTGCCATGCTGGCTCATTTGAAGAAAGAAAAAGTGCTGGTGATATCACTGTTGCTTGCGCTGCTGTCGATGTGCTTTGTTCCGCCGGATGCGGGGTATGCCTCCTATGTCGATGTGCGGGTGCTGGCGCTGCTGTTTGCCCTGATGCTCCTGGTCCGGGGGCTGCAGAACATGGGCATGTTCAACTGGCTGATCGCAAAAGCGTTCGTGCGCATCAAGCACCTGCGCCGCCTGGCGCAGATGCTGATACTGATGTGCTTCTTTACCAGCATGATCATAACCAACGACGTGTCTCTGGTCACGTTCGTGCCCTTCTGCCTCACGGCGCTCAGCCTTTGCGGCCAGCAAAAATGGGCTGTTCTCATCGTGGTTCTGCAGACGATCGCAGCGAATCTGGGCAGCATGGCGACACCCATCGGCAACCCGCAAAACCTCTATCTGTTTTCGACCTTCTCCATGGGCCCGGGGAGCTTTTTTTCGACGGTATTGCCCACGGCGGCCCTTTCCCTGGTGCTGCTGCTGCTGGCAACGCTGGCCATCCCCGCCGAGCCGGTGCGCATGAACCTGACGCAGGATACCTGGAATCCATCCAGGGTTGAACTGGGCACCTACATCGCCCTGTTCTGCGTCAACCTGCTGGTGGTGTTCCGCGTTCTGCACTGGCTGCCGGCGCTTGCCGCAACGGTGGCCGGGGTGTTGCTGCTGCGCAGGGCAAAGCTGCTGGCGCAGGTGGATTATGCCCTGCTGCTAACCTTTGTGGGCTTTTTTGTGTTCGTTGGCAACATGGGGCGGATCGAGGCCGTGAGCACGTGGATTTCCTCCATGCTGACCGGACATGAGATGGTCCTTTCCGCCCTTTTCAGCCAGGTACTGAGCAATGTGCCCACCGCCATTCTGCTCAGCGGCTTCACCGACAACATCCGCGGGCTGCTGCTGGGCGTCAACATCGGCGGACTGGGCACGCTCATTGCGTCCATGGCCAGCCTGATTTCCTACAAGCTCTATGCCAACCAGCCCTGCGCCGAAAAGGGAAAGTACATGCTCACCTTTACGGCCTACAACGTCGCGGGATTTGTGCTGCTCTTGGGCGTCAGCCTGCTGTGCGGATGGGCCTGACGCTCCGCTGTGCGGCAGGGCTTTTTCGCTCCGCAAGAAAAAGGCTTCTCGCGCTGATTGGTGAGAATCCGGAGGATTGTGCATCTCTTGGTCTGAATCAGGCGGTTCATGCCCATGTGCAGGAAATTCGCTGCATTGGCTAACGGCCGACCGGAAAGCCCTATGAATATATGGGCGCACCCCGGAAAAACGGACACGAAAGCACGTAAAATAGCGGGATAAATTTTTGACATTTGGGGAGAGGGTTGTTCACGCTGCCTGAGGCGGCGGAAGGGTAGCCTCAAACTGTGCGGCAGATTGCCATCCCAATGCGGAATGTGGCCCTACTGAGTTGTAGAAGGCTTCCAGATAGGCGATACGTCGGTCTGTGCGCTGGCTCTGGTGGGATTGTGCTTGAGATGGGGTCAATCCCAAGTTCTGTGTAAGCTGCGTTTAGCGGTGCGAATAGAGTAAAATGTATTCAGGGCGGTAGCCGCGGAATCCGGCTGCCGCCCTGGTATCGTTTTGCTCTGTTCGCACCCAAACGGAGTTTACACTAAAATTTAGGATTGACCTGCATGGGTACTTGATGGCTATATCATATGGTATAACCGCAAGCGCATCAGGCCGTCTTTGGCAGATGTAGTCCCTACAAGTATCAAGAGTGCCTTGGTTAAGCATTGTAACTTGTCCAACCTTCTGTCCGCACTCTCTTTCTCAAAAGCAACCGCATTTCTGATTTCTATCCGGCATTTATCCCCTGTTGATTCTGCGAATGGTCTCAAGTGGGATTTTGGCCTCTCTTGTCTGTGTCAGAAGGCCGTTGGTTTCCGTGCCCACATCCGTAAGCTGTGTATAGCAGTAACCCTGCACGTCGGGAGCGTTCAGCAGCGCGCTGGTCAGCGCGCGGTACTTGTCCTCAAACGCTTTGGCATCGGCCGCCTCGCAGTAGCCCCAGGCATTGTCAGCCGCAGGTCCGGCTGCATATTTGATGCCGCCATACTCCGATACGAGCACCGGTTCGCCACGATAGGAAAACCCACGGGCGTACAGGCTGTGCTTGCCGGGATGCAGCTTCAGAATCTGCTCCATATCCCTGTAACGGGCTGCCAGCAGCTCCGCGTCCGCCGTATAGTCATGCAGCGTCAGCAGGTCCCCGCCTGTGTGTTCCCAGCCGTCATTGCAAATCACGGGCCGCGTGGGGTCAAGCGAACGCGTCAGGTGGTACAGCGCCTGGCAATGGGCCTGCTGCGCCGGGTCCGTATGAATGGCGGGCACACCCCAGGATTCGTTCAGGGGAGTCCATGCCACAATACAGGGATGGTTGATATCCCTGAGTACCGCCTCCTGCCATTCCCGGTACAGACGGCATGCGGCATTGGGGGAATAAACGTATGCCGATCCTATCTCGCCCCAGACCAGCAGTCCCATCCGGTCGGCATGATAGAGAAAACGCGGATCCTCTACCTTTTGATGCTTTCTGACGCCGTTGAAGCCCATTTGCTTGATGAGCTGAATGTCCTTGATAAAGGCTTCGTCATCCGGCGCAGTCAGCAGAGAATCCGGCCAGTAGCCCTGATCCAGCACCAGCTTTTGATAATACGGACGGTTGTTGAGCAGAAAAACACCGTCCTCTACAGATACCTTACGCATTCCAAAGTAGGAGCGCACCCGGTCCAAAGTCTCTCCTTCCCGCTTTACGGTAAACAGCACATCAAACAGGCGAGGCCTTTCCGGCGTCCAGCACAGCTCCTCAAAGAAATCACATTGTTTGAGCGTATCCGGCGAATCCAGCGGAATGGCAAAAGATCCCGTCTGACCGGAGACGTCATGAGAAAGGCGGACAACCTCCCGCCGGTCGAATGTGATAACGGTTTCCAGCGTGCAACCGGTTCCCTGGCTGAGGGTGTAATCGAAGCGAACTGCCCGCCGGTCAAACAACGGCGTAATGATACAGTTTTTCAGATAAAGCGGCTCCACGGCTTCCAGCCATACGCTCTGCCAGATTCCCGTTGTTCTGTCATAAAAGATACCGCCGGGTTTTTCCTTCCAATACTGTTTTCCACGCGGCATTTCCAGATCAAACGGGTCGTCCTCCACCTCCACTTCAATCACAAAGCGTTCCTTTGAACGCAGAAGGGGCGTAATATCCGCGGAAAACGGCGTTTGTCCGCCCATGTGTGCGACTGCCAGCCGGCCGTCCACAAAGACGCGGCAGCTGTAATCTACTGCGCCAAAATGCAGCAGAAGATTATGCTCCCTCATTCTTTCAGGCAGCTCGACCGTGCGGCGGTAATACACGCGGTCGTGAAAGCCACGTTCTTCTATGCCGGAAAGCCTCGTTTCACAGGCAAAAGGGACCCTGATGACGCGATCAAATACAGGCGAATCAATTGAAAACTGCCATTCGCCATTGAGCGACAGCCAGTTTTCCCTTTCAAAATCAGGTCTTGGAAACTCGGAGCGCGCAACGGTATGCAACGCGGTTCTCCTCCTCTCAGATAACAGGATTCAGCCAGTCTGACAAATCACACGGGGGCAGGTCGTTTTTCAACGACCCGCCGCCCGCTGCCGCGCTCAGCGCAACGCATCCCAGGATTCAATTCGGTCCAGCGCAACCTGACGGAAGGTGCCAGGCCAGTTGACCAGCCATTCCGACGATACAAATATGCGTTTGTCAGGTCTTCCCCAACGCGTGTGCCGCACGGATTCATCCTGACTGCCCGCGGGACGCACACGGTTATGGATAACCAGCGTACCGTCAGAAATCAGCTGGATTCCATTATACCACAGGGCGCGCGCGCGCTTCAGCCAGATGTCCTTGCCCGTAAGCTGCGCCAATTCAAGGTATTCCGGTACATAATACAAGCCATAGGGGTCCTGCGCGTTATGCGCGGCCGAGACGGCGGTGCCGCCATATGTGTCATAGCCAATTTTCCTGGCCATTGAATCCTCCGGGAAACGCACAGAATAATGCCACTGCCAGGTCGCCAGATAATAGGCCACTTCCTCAGCCGCATCCACATAAGCGCGGTCCTTGGTAAGATGGTAGCATTCCAGCGCCGCGCGCAGCAACGGCGCCGCGGATTCCTTGTCAATGCAATAGCTGTCCAGCGCTCCGGCGGTGGTAAAGCCGTTTTTCGCAAATTCCCCATAATAGAAGGCAAACGCCTTTAGCGCGCAATCAGCATATTTCTGTTCGCCGGTAAGGGTATGCGCGTCCAGCAGAGGAAGGATCATGAAAGCGCCGACGCTGCCATGGGCGGCGTTGATCGTGCCATCCATAAACCAGCTCTTGGCAAATTCGCCGCTGTCCAGCTGCGCGCGCAGGGCAAAATCGCAAATGCCCAGAGCCAGCTTTTCATATTCCGGGCGGGGAGTTCCCGCCTGTTCTGCCAGCCTGGCCGCCTTAAAAAAGTAGGTCGCCGCCGTGCCCAAATTACAGGCGTCCAGATCCACCGGTATGTCTCCGTTGATGATGGAATCCAAATGGGCTGGGTCCGCCTGAAGCTTTACCAGCATGAGCCCATTGGGCAGCGCCGCGTATCTGACCCATGAATCCAGTACGCTCAGCGCCTTGTCACGCAGGTCCACGTCTCCGGTTTTGATGTATTCTCTCAAAAGCCCGCACGCAACGGACGCATTTTGGCCTACCCATCCGATTTCAAAGGTTCCTGACTGAACAAAGGCGGCTTTCGCGTCATCCCAGTGCATGCCGGAGGCAAATCCGGTAACGCCGTCAAAATTCTTTCGCCACAGCTGTCTGAAATACAACGTGTCCAGCTTCACCAGCTGTTCCGGCGTCTTCTCCATTTGCAGGGGTCGCTCGAAATAACGCCATGCAAAATCCAGCAGCTCATGATAGCCCTGTCGGGGCTGACGAACCGCCGAGACCTTCAAAATTGCCTGAAAGCTCTGTCGGGGCGTCATGGTTCCCTGAAACGGAGGTTCCCAGCAGCGCTTAAACAGTACCTTCGGTCCCTCCTGCTCCGGCCAGAGCAGGCTCTGGCACGCCGCGTCTCCCTCTTTGGCAAGGCAGCCGCTCATGCCGCCCTCTTCCCCGCCAAACAGTCCCACCGCCCAGTGAGTGCCTTCCGCATAGGTGCACGCGGGAATCGCCACGCGGTGCCAGGCGTAGGTCCAGGGCTTCCCTCCGCATTCATATCCGGAATACTGCGCGCCGCTCCCCCAACCGTTTCCGTTATAGTTGACCGCGGGAACCTGCCAGTATGCGAGCGGCTCCTGCTGGACCAGCGTCATGCGCATCGTATCGACGGGAGCCGGGCTGCGCCGGGTCCAGCGCCACGCCCCCTCCTCCAACGGTTCAAAGGTATCTTCACAATTTCCCTCACGGGGAATGACGATCACCTTTTCCTGATCCCACATCAAACGGTGTTCCTGCTCATTGGCAATCCATTGAAACGCCATGTAAAAAACCTCCTGCGCCTATGCTATGCATTGGTAAAGGGAAAAGGCTGCGGCACGGTCGACGGGCCGCGAACCGTTAAAATGTCCGGGCCGCCGTCCGGATCCGGCACAAATTTCATGGGGTCCAGGCAGGTCATCCGCGGCTCCACCTCCGTGGCAGAGACATGCCGGTGATACCCCATGTACATCTGCGAGCGGTCGCGGTTGTAGATTACGATGCCGTCTCCCACGCCATCCGCCTGAAAATGATGGTGCAGGATGGGATTGTGTCCGTAGCGCCGGTAAGGGCCGAATACATTATCGGCCACAGCGTAGGACTCTCCATAGTGGCCCAGATAATGCCCGTCGGCATAGATCATGTAATACCATCCCCCATGGGGAATGATCACGCCGCCTTCCACAATGCGGCCATATTCGTCCGCCTCGTAGTCCTCCTGCGGGCTGAGCACATGTACCAGCGTATCGTCCTGGGGCGTAATCATCCCTTCGGACACCGTCAGGCGCTGCAGGTAAATGTTGTTGCCCCGGTCAAAGCGCACATAGGTGATGTAACACTGCCCGTCCGTATCCACAAAGGGCATTCCGCCAATTTCCTCCGTATCCGGATGCAGCGGTCGGGTGGTACGCATTTCAAAGGGCCCCATGGGCGAACGCGCCACCGCATAATACACATGGAAGTTCTCCTCGCCCCTGAAGCGCCCCGCCGCAAAGAGCAGATAAAAGTATCCCTTGTATTCAAACACATTGGGACTCATGCAAAAGGCGCCCTGCAGGCTCTTGTCACGGTACAGCACGGGCTGATAAGGGCTCCAGTTGACCAGATCATCCGACCAGGCCACGCGGAAAATGGCGTTGGCGTCCCCCAAGCGGTCCAGTCCGGCATGCTCGCCGTTTTGAAGCAGGTAGGCATCCTCCCGGCTGTTAGGGTCGTTGGGCACACGGTTGTAAATGTAGTACCGGCCTTCGTGGAGCAGAATATCCGGGTCCGCTCCGGTCAGCACCGGGTTGGTAAACGTGGGAACCTTCGGCTTTTCGTCCGTCCACCGGACAAGCCGCTCGCCCCGCACCTCCGCCGTTCCGTTTTCCAGATACAGTCCCGCGCCGCGCCCAGGAAGTTCCAGCGCGAACTCAAACTTGGGCCATGGCTCCCCGTCCAGCGGATTTTCATTCAGCCACAGCCGGAGAATGGAACCGTCATAGCGTGCGCGCAGCGGATACCACGTTTCCTGCTTGATGGGCAGCCTGCGCATGCCGCGGTCGATCAGAACCGCGCGGCTCTTACACTCCATAAAATGCACGCATTGTTTTTCGGCGCTGGCAATCAGCGCATAGCCGTTCCCGCCGCCATTTATGCCAAGCAGCAGCCCGGCCCTTCCCTGCGGGTGATGGAAGCAGATTTCCGCCGAATATTCAAATGTCTCGGGGGCCTCGCGAAGCTCGGGCATCTGCTGAATCGCCGTCGCCTGCTGAAACGCAATTCCCATCGCATTTCCTCCTGTCAGCAAGTGAAAAGAAGCCGCCCGCCGCCTCTTTGTGCGGCGGGCGGTGAAAGAGAAAATGTTATTGAGCCAGATAACGGTCCAGCGCGTTCTGGGTAATCTCAATGGCGCGCTGCATGCCGCGGGCGTCCAGCTCCTGCAGATAGGTATCGTAGTAATCCAGGCTCTCGGCGCCGGTGATGAACTTGAGCATCATCTCCTGCGCATAGGTATCCACCTGAATCATGATATCCGCCCGTTCCTCAGCCTCCTCCGTGGTAAGAGAAATTGGCGGCAGGCGCAGATAGGACTGTTCGTTGGTATCGTCCTTCCACATGGTGCGAATTCGCAGAGCTTCTTCATTGGACGCGGTGCCTGGATGGCCGATGGTGTCAGGATAGCAATACCGGCTTCCAAAATGAATCTTGAGCGCGTAGGAGACGTTGGAAATGGTCATACCGTCGGCGTTGTTGAGGATGACATCCGTAAACTTCGGCAGGCCGTCGTCGCCCCAGTTCCAGTGCTCACCCTCCAGGCCGAAGGAGAAGTACAGGCTGCCCTCGTAGGTATAGCCATAGTTGAGATACTGTACGGCGGCCTCTACGTCTTCGCAGGCGGAGGTAATCACCGTGACCCATGCGTTCATCTCATCCACGGGCCAGTTGGGCAGGTTGCTGCCAATCACGGAGTCTGCTTCCTTACGCATATAGGGCAGGTTGGTCACGGTGAACTTGTCGGCCACACGGCTGAAGGTGGCGTCCACGCTGTCGCCGATGCAGGCAAGCTGTCCCATGTCAAACATGGCCTGAGCCTCGCTTTGCGTCAGGGAGGCAAAGTCCTTCATCAGGTAGCCCTTTTCATACCAGCTGTGCATCAGGGTAAGGAAATCCTTGTACTGAGCAGCGTTGGCCCAGTAGCCCACAGTGGAGTCATCAGCCAGGTACCAGTCGTCAAGCATGTCAAACGCGCCCATGAGCAGGTTGATCTGCTCAGCGGAGGTACGAGAAATAAACAGCGGCACAACGCCGGGCTTGTTGTCCAGCACGGCCTGGAAGAACGCTTCGTATTCCGCGATGGTTTTTGGCTCCGTCATGCCAAATTCATCCAGCCAGTCCTTGTTGACGTTAAAGCGCACATAGGGCATGGGATCGGCATAGGTGATCTTGTAGAAGCCATATACCTTGCCGTCGTCGATGATCTGGCGCTGGGCGACCTCGTCATGGTTGATGACTTCCTTGTACTGCGGCGCGTACTCGTCAAGATAAGGCGCGATATCAATGATGGCGCCATCCTCATACAGAGCCTTCAGTCTGCCAGAATACCAGTCCTCCCGCTGGACCTGAATCATGTCGGGCAGCTCGCCGGAGGCCAGCAGCAGCTGCAGGCTTTCCACCTCGGTGCCGGCCGCGGGATGGATAAACTCGATATCCACGCCCGTATTGGCCTGAACAGCCTGATAGGAGGGGTTTTCATCATAACTTGAAATGAAGTTTGCGGCACCCGAGTTGATGGGCATCCAGTAGGTCAGGGTTACGCCTTCCTCATCAATGGGGTACTGACCCTCGTTCATGGGCGGGGGCGTATAGTATCCTTCAAGGTGCTCGGCCGCAAGCGCAGAACCGCAAAGGAGTGCAAGGGCCAGTGTCAGGGTGAGGATTCGTTTCAACATGTGGGGTTTCTCTCCTTTCATTTTTCATACGGATTCTATATGGACGCACGAGCGCGCCAATATCATGCTGCCGGATGCCGGGGGTCATTCCTTGACCGAACCCAGCATAACGCCGGAAATAAAGTACTTCTGCACAAAGGGATAGACGCACAGAATGGGAAGAGTGGAGATGACGATGCTGCAATATTTGATCAGCTCCTCCAGATACATCACGCCATCTACAGAGCTGGCCTCGCCCGCCGCCGTGCTGGACGAGCTGGAAATGAGGATTTCTCTGAGGAACAGCTGCAGCGGAAACCTTTCCCGGTCCCTCAGATAAATGGATGCGCTGAACCAGCTGTTCCAATGCTCCACCACATAGAACAGCACCACCACCGCCAGCGTCGCCTTGCTCAGCGGAAGAATGATCTTGAAGAGGATGGTGAAGTCGTTGGCCCCATCGATCATGGCCGATTCCTCCAGCGCGGCGGGCACGCTGACAAAAGCCGTGCGCATGACGATCAGGTTGTAGGTGTTGATCGCCACGGGCAGCAGAATCGCCCACCGGCTGTCGTACAGTCCCAGGTCCCGAACGTTGAGAAACGCGGGAATAAGCCCGAAGTCCATGTACATGGTAAACACGATCAGCAGCGTCAGCGGCCCTTTGAGCATCATGCGCCTGCGCGAAAGCACATAGGCGCCCAAAATGGTCAGCACCATGTTGATGGCCGTGCCTACCACAAGGTAAAACAACGTGTTCATATAGCCCGTGAGGATATTTTTATTTTGCAGCACCGTTTTATAGCCTTCCAGACTAAAACCCATCGGCAGGCTGATCAACCCCTTGTAGCCAATCAGACTGGTAGGGTCCGAAAAGGAGGCCATCAGACAGTGCCACAGCGGATAGAAAAAGATGACCGTAAGCAGCGCCAGCACGAACAGATTTATGCCGTGAAGCGTTTTCTCTCCCTTGGTTGAGCGGTCTACAACAGCCATATGCTCTCCCCCTTACCACAGGCTGGTTTCGGACGAACGACGGAAGATGCCGTTGACCGTTGCCAAAATCAAAATGCTCAGAATCGAATTGAAAACGCCCACCGCAGCGCCCATGCTGTACTTGCCGTTCAGCAGGCCGTAGCGATACATATAGGTGGAAATCACATCGGCGGTTTCATACGTGAGGGGATTATAAAGCAGCAGGATTTTTTCGTAGTTCACCGAAAGCACCCGGCCCACGCGCATGATCAGCTGGATGGTAATGACCGGCATCAGCGAGGGCAGCGTAATGTGAAGGATGCGTTTGAGTTTGCTTGCGCCGTCTATGTAGGCGGCCTCGTAAAGCTGCGGATCAATGGTGGACAGCGTGGCCAGATAGATGATGGAATCCCACCCGCATTCCTGCCAGATGGATGAGGAAATATGAATGGTGCGGTAGTATTCCGGCACGCCCAGAAGATTGGGCGACGCCCATGAGGGGTTTACAAATTGAATGATTTGATTGATAATACCGGTGGAGGCGCAGAAGTTTCGCAAAATGCCGCACACCACGACCAGAGAGATGAAGTGGGGCATGTAGCTGACGGTCTGCACCAGCTTTCGGCCTGCACGGCTTTTGATTTCGTTAATCATCAGCGCCAGCAGGATGGGTGCCGGAAACGCAAACACGATGGAATACAGGCTTAGAAGCAGCGTGTTGCGCAACAGCCTCCAGCAGTCCTTCATCTGAAAAAAGTCGATGAAGTTTTCAAGCCCAACCCATTTGCTCCCGGCGATGCCCTTGTACAGGTTGTAATCCTGAAAGGCGATGATCATTTTGGTCATGGGGCCATACTTGAACAGAATATAAAAGACAAGCACAGGAATAACCATCAGATATACGTATTTATTCCTGGCAAAGTCCTGCCCAAGACGTTTGATGACCTTTCTTTTTGCTTTTACGGATAGCTGAACACTGCTCAAGGCCAAGCCTCCTCTTTTTTAATGTTTTTTGTTTTCGCCGGATTCTCTTGTGCAATTCGAGCCTAACATCGCCCTGCGCTGCTGCGCAAGTTGTTGTTCGTTCCCGCGCGTATGTTTTGCCGTTGCAGACGATATGTAATTCATTTTTCGCGCCCGTTATCATAAACAAATTGCTTTTATGTCCACATCCCCCTAAGATAAAAAGGGAGACTTCACTTTTTCATCTTTAAATGAACAGGAGACCGTGATTCTTCCATGCTGCGAAACAACAATCTGCGCATTCGGTATATTGCCTCGCTGCTTTTGGTCATGGTACCCATATTGATTTTTTCCGTGGTACTGTACACAAGCACTACTGAAAGAAGCATTCAGTATATCAACGATCAGTCTTTGCAAAGGTTCACCTCAGCCACAGAAAACATTTCCAATATTGTAGACCGCCTGCAATATACGGCAACCACTGCTTTCGGTGTGGAAAGCGAAATCAGCACCGATGAACGGGGGCGCGTCACCCTCATCTCGGAAAGCGGGCTTTGCGCCGCGCTCATGGCTTTGGAAGAACGCATTGTACCGGATGTAACGGTGCTGTTCTATATCAAGGGAGACAAGAACATTTATTCGTCGCAGGGGAAAATGCTCTATGGGGATTACGAACGCCAGGTCCTGGCCGTCTACGACCCTACCTCGTCCTCGCTGTATACGCAGATTCAAGGCATCGAATCCCCCGAGCTGCTGCCGCTGCTGGACAGCGAGGCGCGCAAGCTGAGCGGGCTGGTCTATGCGCTGCCCTTTCCTACGGGCATGGCCAGCAAGGGCGTTATGATCTTTGTGCTTTCGGACGACGTGATCGCATCCGAGTTTGAAAACTATCTGGGTACCATGGGCGAAAGCCTGTATCTGTATGACAGCAAGTATACGCTGCTGTATGAATGGTCCACAGCCGGGGAGACGCTCTCAGTAAGCGACGCCATGCGAATCCGGGGCATGGGAATTGTAACCACGCAGATAAACGGCAGGGACATGATAAGCATGCGCGTAAGCGACAGCAATCTGGGCCTGTTCTGGGTTCTGTCCAGCGCTTCCGACGTCTTTTACAGCTCCATGAAGCCTTCGCAGAACCTGATGCTGGTGCTGATTCTTACGCTGATCGTGCTCACCTGTGGCCTGATCGTATGGATTGCCTTTTTCAATTACAAACCCATTCAGGAATTGCTGCAGCACGTGACAGGCCGGAAATGGACCAGGCAGCGGGAAAACGAGCTGGACCTGATCCGTTCCACCTATGACCAGACGGTGGATGAGGCGCAGGCGCTGTCCGAGCAGCTTAACGAAATGACCCCGCTGATTGCGCAGCAGTTTGTCCGGCGGCTGATTTTTGGCCGCATCAAAAGTCCGGAGGAATGCGCGGCATTAGCCAGCCGGGCGGACATGGATTTTCATCACGAGTGGGTGCTGGCGATGTACCTTTCCTTCTCGGGCAAGGAAGCAGAAACGCAAATGGAGCAGGCGGCGCTGACCGCGTCGCGCTTTTCTCCCATGGGGGCCTTTGCCGCGCTGGGTGAGCTGCCCGGTGAAAACGCCCTTTGCGTTTTGATCAGCTTTGACGCAAGCGAGGACGCTGTTGCCCGACAGGTTTGGGAATATGCCCAGCAGCTTTATGCCTACATGCAGGAAAGCGGCGTTGCTCCCAATGTCATCGGCATTGGCTCCGCCTATCACAGTCCGCTGCAGATGAACGAATCGTTTGCGGAGGCTTGTGCGGCCGTTCAGCTGATGCCGCCTGACAAAAGGCTGTGGCGCTATGGCGACGTGGAGCCGGACAGCGGCGCCTTGCCCGAAGACAGCTTTCACGGCCTGTCTCCCCTGTCCGTTTCGCTGCTAAGCGAAGGACTGCACCGCGGGGATTCCACCATTGCGCTTCGCGCGCTCAATGACATGCTTCAGAATATCGCTGCCGTAACCCACTCGCTGGCCTTTTTCCGCTTTTGCTGTTCCGAGCTGCTCGCCACGCTGATTCGTCAGGCAAACAGCCTGCACCTTCCCCTGTCCAAAACCTCCATCCAGCATCTGATCACCATTACCTCGCCAGAGGAGTTTTCCCAGCAGGCTACCCAAATCGTCTCCGATCTTTGTGAAATGATGCGCCGGCGCATCAGTGAGGAGGATTCCTGCCTTAAGCGCCGTCTTATCGATTATATCCTGACCAATTTCAAAAGCCAAGATCTATCCATTCAGAGCGTGGCGGAAGGCACTGACATTCCCAGGGGAGAAATCAGCACGCTGCTCAAGGAAGAAACCGGACAGGGTTTTGTGCAGTATGTTTCCTACCTTAGACTCAACGAATTCAAGCGCATGCTGGAACAGAGCGATCTGACCATTCGCGAGCTGGTTTTGTACGTGGGCTATAATGACGTGCCCAATTTCCTGCGCAAGTTCAAATTTCTCGAGGGAATGACGCCCGGGCAATACCGACAGCTGCACAGGAAACAGCCATAAGCCCCGTCGGCAAAATGCCACAGGCAGTTCTTTCCCCCTTCCTGTCCTGAAAGCCTGCATTTATGCCAGCAGGCTCCAGTCCTCTTCCCCCGCCACCGCCACAAGGCGGTCCAGCGCTGTCAGCCGGTATGCGGATAACCAGGATACCAGCCAGTCGTTAAAATGCCCCCGTTCCTCGCAGTCAGGCCGGTATTTGGTCCACCGGCATTGGAAAAACCCTTCGTTCTGGCTGCCAAGAGGTCTGGGCAGGCCATGGACCTTCTCTCCCTCCTGTGCCGTAATGCCCAGCAGGGATTGATCCCACATCATCCGCGCCCACAAAAGCCAGCGCTGCTGTCCCGTATGTTTCCACAGGCGGACAAATTCCGGCGTCAGCAGGGCGCCCCAGGGATCTATGGCATGATGCTCCGCAGAAATTGCGGTTCCGCCCTGCGTGCTGTATCCGTAGCGGGAAAAATCACTTGTGTCCGGATACAGCGCATCGTACTGAAACGCCCAGGAGAAAAAGTAATACGCGGCTTTCTGCGCATATTCCAGATATTTTTCATCCCCGGTGATTTCATACAGGTCCAGCGCTGAGACCACAAAGGGAAAGGCGGTTTCCTTGTCCACGGCCTCACAGTCGATAGCCCCTGCCATGCATCGAAAATGGTTCACATCGCGCTCCATGTAAAAATCCAGCGCCGTGGCGGCGGTTTTCAGGTATTCCTGCCGCTTTGTCACCCGCCAGGTGTCGATAAGGGCGTTCAGGATGAACCCTCCGACCGATCCCGTAGTGTCAAGGGCCTCACCCTGCATGCTCCACAGCTTGCCAAAGCCCCATTCCGCGCTGTAGTGGGCCACAAAAAAGTCGCAAATGCGGGTGGCAAAGCGCAGAAACTCCGGCTTCTCCAATCCGTTTTCCTTAAGCAGCGCATAGATCTTGGCCATTTCTGACGCGCCCCAGCCAAGATTGCAGGTTTCCGGCTGCCATCCCTGACAGAGCGCCGCTTCCTGATCAGGCCGCGCACATTCGGCATAGCGCTCAAAGTGAGGCAGGATCATACCGTTTTCCTGCTGTTGCGCCGCCCAGGTTTCCTGAATGTCAACGGCCGTATCCAGCAGTTCCCGGTCGTTTCGCCGGATTGCTTCAATCATCATCAGCCGGGCCGTAAGAAAGCCTTGTCCTGCCCAGCCCATTTCAAAAATGATGCGGTGAAAGCCGTATGTGTTGTATTCCCGAAGTCCCATCAGGCGCCGCATCTCTTCCGGGGTGAGCTTTGACCCCATATGTCCCGCCTGCAAATGGGACAGCTTTGTGTCGATGCCGGCGATAATCAGCTTTTTCCCCTGCCATGGATAGATGAGCCTTTTCAAATAGCTCATTCCCAGTTCCCACACTCTTTCAGGAGTGAAGCGAGGGCCCTTGCGATAGGGAAATACTTCAGGCATTCGGTCCAGCAGATTTGCGGAGGCAAAATGTTCCCATTTGGGTACGCAGGCAAAGATATAGAAGGCGATCGAAAGGTTTTCGCCCGGAGTCAGGGTGAAATACTCGTCATAACGCTGCGTCATTTTGTTTTTTCCGCTATAGGTTACAGGGGCTTCGGTTACCGGATAATAAATGCGGTGAAGGAATGTGCCGTCCTCCTGCCTGACCAGGCTTGCGGAGGTTCTAAGGCTTTCCTTATCCTGATCCGAGGCAAAGAGCGCAAGCCCGACGTCGCGGTTCTCCGTAAGCGTGCAGGACGGAATGCCCATGCGGTCATAGGCAAAGATCCATGGTTTCCCATCATAGGTCAGTCCCTTGGGGGAATTGCCGCTGCCCCACTGGTTGCCGTTATACAGAATGCAGGGCATAAGATAATCCTGGGGTTTGAAACGGGTTTCGAGCTGTGCAACGAGTTTGACGCGGCGGGTGCGCCCGCTTTGATTGGTCACCCTGCGGCAGACCCGAAACAGGCCGTTTCCCAAGTCGTCAATGTGATCCCGGGATAAGAATCCGGCATCGTGCGCCGTATGCAGCTCATCATATTCTTCCACCAGCATGGGCGCCAAAGAGGCAATGGCATCCCGACTGCGCTCCCGGCTCCAGCAATAGGCCCCATCTTTTACGTATAGTTCCACCAGGCAGACCTCCTCTGTCTCTCTCTTCCCCAGATGATAGCAGATTGAAGCCGCGCAGGCAATTTGTAATGCTGTGCGGGGAATATGTAATCCTGCTGCGAAAGGGCTGGGGCCTGCTTAGACCCCTCCTCCGTCTTGAAAACGTCCCATAATAACGATGCCCCGGCGGATCCGGGCATCAGGCCTGCACACCTGACGAAAGGGGGTAAAAATACAAAAAAACCTTGCCCCCCGAAGAGGGGAGCAAGGCGGTTTGCCATTACTTCAGGCTTTGGCCCAGCATGAGGCCCACATAACGTCCGGAGGTAATGGACCAACCCAGCAGGCTGACCACCTGGTCGCCCTGCGAGCCTCCCACAAGCTCGCCAGCGCCATAGAGGCCCGCAATGGGATTTCCGTCGGCGTCAACAATCTGCAAATCAGCATTTGCTACGATTCCACCCAGCGTCTGGGCAAAGCGAAGGTTCTGCTTAAGGATATAGTAGGGGCCGTCACCCAGAGGCTGGGAAACCTTGCGGCCGAAGTCCGTATCCTCGCCCTGCGCGACCATTTCGTTGTAGTGGGCAACGGTGGCCGTGAGGTTCTCTGCGTTGATGCCCATCTTTTCGGCAGCGGCCTCAAGCGTATCTCCGCTCACCAGGCGCGGCAGACCGGCACCGTCCGCAGCCAGCCATCCATCGATTTCCTCCTGGGTAAAGAGCAGCTTGTCGATGCCCGTTGATACAAACAGATCATAGGCCGCCTGATCCATCACCGTGTAGAGGGATTCGTCCTCCTGGGCCAGATAGACCTCGTTGAGGGCGGCTTCGGAAGCGTTCTCATCCGTTACGCGCACGCCGTCCAGGTTGACGGAAATCGCGCCGGTCTGCGCCCAAAGCTGCTTATTGGCCGGCTGCGTATATTTGCCCAGACCGTTGCCGGTATCCACACCGTTGGGCTTAATGGCAATCCAGTCTGTGTTGGCAATCTGCCCACCTACAGCCATGGCCATCGCATGGCCGTCGCCGGTGGAGCTCACGGGACCGTAATAGACGATGTTGGCCACGGAATCAGGAAGCATATCGCGGTTGTTGGCAAAGCCGCCTGTGGCCAGCACCACGGCCTTTGCCTTAATGGTATAGGAGGTGCCGTCCGCCGCCGTGGCCTTAACGCCAACCACGGCGCCGTCCGCCGTTACCAGCTCTTCCGCCTTGGTCTGCAGCATGAGAGTGATGTGCTCGTTTTCGTTGATGCGCTCGCCCAGCGTCTGCATCAGCGCCGCGCCCGTTCCCACGGCAACATAATCACCATAGGGCTGGTCGTTCATCTCGGGGCTGGTCAATGCCACACCGTTGGAAAGCAACCAGTCGATCATCTCACCGGAATGATCGGCATACAGGCGCGACAAAGCTTCGTTGTTCTTCTGATGGCCATTTTCCATTAGGAAGGTAAAAAATGCGTCTGCATCATCCTGCGCGCCGGCTTTTATCTGCTCGCTGGAACCAGCCGCTCCCAGGCCGCCACCGCAGGTTGCAGAAGATCCGCCGATGAACGCCATTTTTTCGAGTAAAATGACATCGGCGCCTTCTTCAGCAGCGGACAGTGCAGCTGCCGCACCGGCGCCGCCCGCGCCCACAACAACCAGATCCGTTTCCAGGGTCACTTCCTGCGCGGTCTTCTCATCGCTGCTGCTGTCAGCAGTCAGAGCGTTCATATCCAGGTCGGACTGGCTCAAGGCGTTGGTAACCGCCTCAATCAGCCCGTTGCTGGACAGGGTGCAGCCCGCAACCGCATCTACCGCCAGGCTTTGTGTTTGGACAATCTGCTGCGGCAGAATTTCCAGCGCGTTGGTGCCGATGCCCTCTGTTTCGTTATGGCTGACCACATCCACAGAGAGAATTTTCCCGTCGCCGACCGTTACCTTTACGACAATTTCGCCGCCAAAGCCCGTGCCTGTTCCGGTGTATTCAGCTGTGGACGCCGTGCTTTCGGCCATACACGCCGTTATGATGGCAAAGCACATAACAAGCGCCAGTAGGGCCGACAAAGCTTTTCTCATGAATGACTCCTCCTTTTTTATCCGATAGGGATCGATTGCGTTCATCATAAACCCTACATCTGCTTGAAAGTCAAGCACAAATCGTCGTTATTTTATCAATCAATGGGAAAGAAGGCCTGAGCATATAAAAGGCGTTCCGTGCTGCGTTTCAGCAGCAGCAGCGGCTCAACCAGTATACTTCCGTTTACCTCCAGCCCTTCCTTGCGCAGAAAATCAAACACATATGTAAGATTTCTCCAAAACGGCTGATTCGTTTGACTCTGGCGGGTAAAGAAAGTATGTACACAGCGTCTGGCCGGGAGATACTGCGCTCCTGGCGACAGGGAAAAGCCAAGTAACCGGGCATATTGCGCCCGAATCATCCACATGTCCTCTCCCATGTCCTCCAGATCGTAAAGCCGGTCTTTGGCCATCATGCCCACCGGCCATACAAAGGGCAAATAACGGCTCCAGGCGCGAGCACACGCTTTTTGCACACCGCTTTGAACCATTTGATCGTTGTTCATCAAGGGGCAAAGATAACAGTCGGGCGAGTCTTGGAAAGATATTTCGCCCAAATGCTGCTGCGCTTTGCGGATCGTGGCGCTGCGCTGGGACAAAAGCTGCTTCTTTATTTTTGCCAGTCTGATTTCTCGCTCCATTTCCTCCTCCCGACGCTGATAAAGTGCAAGCGCGCCATCCAGGTCGCAGTCATTGAGGAGTTTGGCCGTATCCTCCATGGAAAATCCCATGGCGCGGCAGGAACGCGCCCAGGCAAGCGCGTTGAGATGAACACGGTTAAAAAAACGATACCCGTTATTTTCATTTTTATGAGCGCGTATGATGCCATTGTGCTCATAGAGGCGGATGGTTTGAGGCGAAATGTCCAGAAGATCAGATATCACCGCAATGGTATACTCAGGCTGCTTCATCAAAAACGACCTTTCCCAGTTCAATATAGCAGTTATTATAGCACATACACACCCGTTCAAGTACACTGTGGCAACCTTTTCATTCAGCTGTCTTTGCGTCTTGCTGCGTCAGAGTTCCAAAAGCATGGAGAACCTTTGTATACCTGATTACAAACCCAAGCAGTCTGTCGGTTCTTTCAGGTAGAAAGCTTTTGACTATCTCTGCATTAAGGAAGACATTCATCTGTCCCACTCGCACAGGGATGATTGCTCCTGAGCAGATAATCGGTGCTCAAACAGATATTCCTATTTACGCTTGAGCGGTCATGGGCCGAATCTGAATTTTATGCACCACTGAGCGGAGGCGTCGGAACAGACTTGGCTTCTATCCCCACACACGGCCTTGTCGCCCTATCCCGCTTCTCCCCTTCTTTCCCTACCTCCCCCCTTCTCCCTGTCCGCGAACACCTTCTCCATATTGACCGAAGCCCTGCGCAGCGTCTCCTCCTTAAGGTGGGTATAGATGTTCGCGGTGGTCTGGTAGTCGGTGTGGCCCACGATCTTCATGGCGATCAGCGGGTCGACGCCGCTCTCGTAGAGCAGCGTCACGTAGTTGTGCCGGAAATAGTGCGGGGTCAGCGTGGGCTTGACTTGCTTGAGGATGTCGTCCGGGCGGGAGGTGCCCGGCTTGATCTCCCGCCATGTCACGCAGCCGCAGGTCAGCATCATACCACTTCGAAAACATTCTGGACACTCTGTCGAATTTTATCATAAGAGCTTTACACATAAAGTATCTTATGATAAAATTTCAGAAAGATATAGCAATTATATACAGTTTTGCAGTTTATCTTTCTACGGAGGGAAAAGCATATGTCAGATGAACGCTTGCTCTGGGCAAAGGCGTCTCCTTCCTATAAATCTCTCTGGCATCATATGATCGACAGCGGGTTTTGCGCTGCCCGCTTGGCGGAAGATCCCCGTTTTCTTTGCGGCACGCAGCTGATCGCAGCGTATTTTGACATTGAGGAACAACAGGCCATTGACTTAGTCGCCTATCTTGCCGCCATGCATGATTGCTATGGAAAAGCGCATCCCGCTTTTCAAAAAAAGTCCATCGAAGATGCGGCAACCTTTGTGCAATCCGGAATTATTTCGGTTTTGGATCAGGAACGTGGATACCGTCATGAACGATACGGGGCCCGTTTATTCCGAAAAAGATTAGCCGAGCTTTTTCACATGAATCCCCTTGTTGCCAGAGTGCTGGCAAGCGCCATTGAGCTTCATCATCAGGGAAAAGCTGGTCATGCCAATCCGCCCAAAAGAGGAAAAGAACAATGGACAACAATGGCAGACGCACTTCACCAAAGGGCTATAGAGCTGTTTCATCCACAGCTTGACCAGTTGGATCATTGCAATCATTGCGATGCCTGTGTACTGGTATTATCTTCATTTGTGATTCTGGCCGATTGGATTGCTTCGTCAATGCCCTTTGAAGGCCTCAATGAGGAAGACGATACTTGCTATTGCACGCTGTCCAGGGCGCTTGCTGACCATACTGTAAAAGAGTATGGTTTAAGCTCAGATCAGCCGTTTCCTCCTATCCAGGCATATCAGACGCTATGGCCGTTTCTGTCGCATGCCCGGCTGCGTCCCTTGCAATCGGCGATGATGGCAGATGTTTGGCCGGATGCTGATTTGACCATTCTAGAAGCGCCGATGGGCGAAGGCAAGACAGAGGCAGGCGCCTTTTATGCCGCCCGGCTGTGCGGATTGCAAGGCCGCCATGGCCTCTATTTTGCATTGCCAACCGCTGCGACCAGCAATCAGATGTATCAGCGTATGAAAGCAATGTTTGCACAGATTCATAGAGAAGGGCCGCGGCTCATGCACGGCATGGCCTGGCTTAGTCTGTTGATCCCCATTTCCTATATGAAGGATGAAGAAGAGCGGCCGGAAAGAGTGGATTGGCTGCAGCCTATGCGCCGGGCGATGCTTGCAGAAAACGGCGTTGGAACAGTCGATCAGGCAATGATGGCAGCATTGCAGATCCGCTATGGCAGCCTGCGCATGCTAGGGCTTCTAGGCAAAGTGCTGCTCATCGATGAGGTGCACGCCTATGACGCGTATATGTATAGCATTCTTGAAAAGCTGCTTGAATGGTGTCTTGTTTTGCACATTCCCGTCGTCATGCTGTCGGCAACACTGACAGAGGAAAAACGCATTGCGCTTATGAAATCTGCAGGTGCCAAAGCATGCGAAGCGGAAGAGGCCTATCCCCTCATTACGCAGGTGCGTAACGGTGAGGTCCGACAGGTGGCCGTTTCGGGCACAGCCCAATGCGGGAGTTATCTGTTTCAGCCGGTCTTTATCTGGGATGATTCGCAGCGATTGGCAGAGCGGGCATTAAGCAAAGTGGATGCCGGAGGCTGTCTGTGTGTCATGATGAATACCGTAGATGACGCGCAGAGGGTCTTCAAGGCGATTGTTGAAAGGCAGTCCGATACTCAAGTGCTTTTGTTTCATGCCAGGATGATGGCCATGCATCGGAATGCGGTTGAGAAACAGTGTGTTGACTGGTTTGGGAAAGGCGTTCTGGAGCGACCCTCCAAGGCGATTCTTGTCTGCACGCAGGTCGTGGAACAATCCATGGATCTGGATTTTGATGGAATGATCACATGCATTGCACCCATGGATCTGCTATTGCAGCGTGCGGGGCGCATTCATCGTCATGCCCGAGCGGAGCGTCCGCAAAAAATGGCGCAACCATTGATCGAGGTTCTTGTACCAGACGCCGCGCATGAAGATGCCTATGGCGCCAGCGGCGCAGTCTATCCTCCCTGGCTGCTGATGCAAACGCAGCAGCAGCTTCCCTGCCGCGTTTCGGTGCCCGACGGTATCCGTCCGTGCATTGAACGGGTATATCGTCATCCCAAAGAAGCACAAGAGGCATGGTTGAGCATGATGTTTCAAAACAGCACGATGGCAGCGCAGGCAAAATCCTGCGAGCTGCCAGCGCCTGACGCGGATCGCTTCTTTGGCTGGGACAATGCCGATGGCGTCTTCTGCTATGAGGAGAATGACGAACGCGTTGCCGCGAAGACACGCCTTTCTTCCCCTACGCTGCGTGTCGCATTGCTTGAGGAGGCTCAGGTGGAAAAGGCGGCAAACGCGGTTGTGCCGCTCTCTGTCGCACAGGATGTGCTGCTTCACAGCTTTGCCATCCACGCAAAGCTGGGAGAGGGGGAAAAAGTCCGTACCGGAAACGGAGCATTGCGGGATGTGGTATTGGTTTGCAAAGAGCACCTGCCTGTATGCCTTGGAGATGTGTTTCTCGATTATGACGATAAGCTGGGCGCGATTGTACGCAGGAGGAAGGAAGCATGAACTACAACATATTGACCGAACCTTTTATCCCCATTTCGGATGGGCGGTACGTCTCTCTGCTCTTTTGCCTGGAACATGCACATGAACTGCAACGCATTTCATGTAGCACGCCGCTTGAAACGTACGCAGCCTACCGCTTTCTTTGTGCGTTTGCCATGGATGCATTCCAGCTGGCCCATTATGATGCGCGCATGGCGCTGCTTGAGCAGGGATACTTTGATATGGAAATCATCCGCGCCTATATCCGGCAGTGTGAAAACGAGGGGGTTTCTTTTGATCTGTTTGATTCGGACAGGCCGTTTCTGCAAGCTGCCTGTGATCCGGCTTATGATCAGGAGACAAAGCCCGCCGCGCTGATTGACATTCAGGTTCCGTCTGGAAACAATCACATCTTCTTTGAGCACCACTGGTCTGACACCCATTCACTCACGCCAGCAAAGGCCATGCTGTGCCTGCTTACCAGTTACTTGTTCTGTACCGCGGCCGCACAGGGATATCCGTCTTCAGTCAACAACACGCCCTGTCTGTATGTGCTGATCCACGGCGGCAACCTTTTTGAAACCCTGGTGCTCAGCATGATCTCCATCAAAGAGGCGGGTAATCTGCCCTATGGATTGCCCGCCTGGCGCGACAAACGGCCCATTATACCCAAGGAAACCTATGCAAGCGTGACCCTGCTGGAGGGGTTGACCTGGCAGCCAAGAAGAATTCGGCTGCTTGCAGATGATTCCGGCCATGTTTGCCGCCTCTATTATATGCAAGGAAAGAATTTCAAGGGCAATTCCCTCTGGCGTGACCCTCATGTTCCCTACAGGCTGAATAAGGACGGAACGTATAGCTCCATCAAACCAGCCAGCGGCCGTTCGCTTTGGCGGGACCTGGGCGCTATGGCGGTTTCCAGGGAAAACCGGTTCGGAAGACAGCCGCAGATTGTCGCCCAGTATCCGACAGAGAGAGGCATTTGCCGCATGAGCATCGTGGGACTGATCACGAGCAATGCCACGCTGGTCGATACGCTGCATGAGGAGATGCTCATTCCCAGCGAAATCCTTAACGACGAGGAGAAGGGCGACTTGCTCCACGTCGACCTGGATTATGTAGAGGCCATAAGCCGCCTCATCCGGCAGGCAACGGGCATCCACGTCCCCGTGTCCTTGGCGGAAGACCTGCAGAATCATTTTTTAGCCGTCATGCGGGCCTATCTGTTCGGCGAATACTTTGGTCAGTTGCTCGCTTGTGCCTCGGATGCAGACTATCTATCCCTGATGAAAAAAGTGGATGGCGCCGTGTATGCAGCGCTTCAGGAAGTCTTTCACGCACTGTCTTTGCGCCTTGGGTATGATGCGCGCAACATCATTCTTCAATCGAACATACAAAAACATATTCTTAGCGGCTACGAGAAATTGAGAAAGGAGCGCAACAATGGATGAACAGTGGAATCTCGTCGAAGAGATAAAAAAGCTTTCCGTGGGTGAACGCGCAGCCCTGCGAAGAGAGGCCGGCGGAAAACTGTGCGATGCCAGCGGCCGCGCTTTGGCGGCGTTTTATCGCCTAATTCCTCCGGGGCTCAGCAGCAGAAAGCAGGAGTGCTGGTTTTGCGTGCTGACCCTCGCCTGCCTGTGGAATGTGGAGGAAGCCAGGGAGAGCGGCAGCATGCCCAAGCTGCTTCGGCAATTGGCCATGCGTCAGGCTACCGGAGGCATGGATGCGCGAATACGTTCCCTGCTGGATACCCGGTGGGAGGAAGACGGGTATCTGTCCGCCAAGCTGTGTAGGCTGGCCAGGATGCTCAGGAGCGACAATCGGCAAGTGATGCCGGATGTTGACTCTCTGTTGAGAGATGTACTGTACTGGAACAACGATCGCCGCACCGTTCAGCTTCGCTGGGCGCAACGGTATTTTCAGACAACTGAGGAGGAATGAACATGCTTTTTGAAATCCATATGCTGAAGAACTTTCCATCTACCAACCTCAACCGCGACGAAACCGGCGCGCCAAAGACCTGCTATTTCGGCGGGAGCCAGCGCGGGCGTATTTCCAGCCAGTGTCTCAAGCGCTCCTGGCGCACATCGGAATTGTTCGGCGTGCTAGAAAGTCAGGGATGGCGCTCTCGCAACCTGCCGGAGATGGTTGCAAAAAAGCTGCGTGAAATGAACGTGGACGAGGCATATATTGACCATGCGAAGCTGATCCTCACCGGAATTGCCAACAAAGATAAAAAGGTAAGCAACGATCTGATCACTGGCCAGATGATTTTCTTTTCTCCCGAAGACGTCCAGGCGTTGGCGGATACGGTTAAAGCACTCATCGATCAGAGCAAAGATGTCCAGGAATTCAAAAAGCTTAAACCCGATGCCGTCATAGGTCCCATGAAAAAGGCGCAGGCACGCGCTATTACCTTGGATATTGCGCTTTTTGGACGGATGGTGACATCCGATATCATCCTGAATGTAGAGGCTTCCATGCAGGTTGCCCACGCGGTTTCGACACATCCTGTGAACCTGGAAAGCGATTATTTTACCGCTGTGGATGACTTGATTCACCTGATGGACGAAAGCGGCGCCGGGATGATTGGTGATATCGATTATGACAGCTGCTGCTACTACTTCTACGCTTCCCTGGACATGGACAAGCTCCGGGAAAACCTGAAGGATTCTCCCGAAAGCCTTGCAAAAGTGCATGAGCTTTTGCCGGTTCTGCTGCGCGTGATGGCCATGAGCAATCCGTCAGGCAAGCAGAATACCTTTGCCGGGCATGTGCTGCCCGAGGCTATTCTGGTGGAGGTGAAAAAGGATAAAATCCCTCTGAACTATGCCAATGCATATGCGGAGCCTGTCTCCAGAATGTCCAGGAGAATTGTGCAGGACAGCATCAACAAGCTGGTCAGCGAAGTGGATCTGATGGATGACTGCTACCAGCTGCCCATTGTACATCGCGGATTCATGGCTCTGCGCAGTGAAAACCATCCGGCCAAGTGCGAATGCTTCAGCCGCTTCGATCAGCTCGTGGAGGCATGTGCTGCCTGGGCAAAGGAGTGATACCCCCATGAAAATCATGTTGCTTCGTCTCGAAGGCGTACTGCAGAGCTGGGGCGAGCGTTCAAGGTGGGACCATCGGGATACCTCCGATATGCCGACCAAATCCGCCCTTATCGGCCTGCTTGGATGCGCCATGGGTATCCCGCGGGGAGATCCTTGGTTGAATGAAACTGCTAGGTTACTTCAAATGGCTGTGCGAGTGGACCGTGCCGGCTCCATCATGACCGACTTTCATACTGTGCAAAGCAGAATCGGCAAAATTCCCAATTCCGAGGGCAAGCCCCGGAGCGAAACCCTCTGTACTCCCCGTGAATACATTCAGGACGCCTGTTTTACCATCTTTCTCTCTGGCGATGCAGAACGGCTGAATGCTTGCTTTGAAGCGTTGCGTCATCCTGCATGGGTGCCGTATTTGGGCAGAAAGAGTTGTCCGCCTACGCGTCCGCTTGTGCCTGTTATAACGGAGGCCTATGCTTCTCTGGAGGAGGCCGTGCGGGCCTTCGACTGGGACCATCCCCGCGTTGAGCGTCCCTCTGCCTACGTGCGCGCGGAAGTGGAGGATGCATACGGTTTTAAAGAGCGTAGCGATCAGCCTATCAACGCTTCTGCGTATTCATTTGCAAAGCGCAATGTCCGCTGCGTTGAATTCAGGAGGTGAGTGGAATTGTACATGACCTGTGCCGCTATTGACCGACATAACCCAAGCGCAAGACAAGCTTTGGCAGATTGTTGCGACATGCACAAAAACATCATGCGGCTCTATTCGCCCTCTGAGAACAGCGTAGCACGATATACCGAAAAAATTCTATACCGGATTGTAGAGCAGCAAAATGAAATTATGCTGTATCTGACCAGCAGCCGCCTTCCAGATATGCGCCAAACAGCCTGGATCAATTCCCACACCGTGCGTCAATGTGATTTGCAACCTTTGGTGAATCGCTTTGCGCCCGGTCAAACTTTCTCTTTTGACCTGCTGACACATCCCAGCAAAAAAGTGATACGTACCGGTGCCAACAGTCGCCGCGTGTTTCTGCGAACAGCCCAGGAGCGCGCCGATTGGCTGCGACACCAAGGGGAAAAGGGAGGCTTTCGCGTTGTAAGTCTTCAGGAAGACACACCTTTTGATCTGCACGGGAAACGTTCTACAGGAAACATCTGCCTGCGTGCTGTCCGCATGATGGGCAGGCTTGAAATCACTGATACGGTGCGGTTTGCAGATGCCTATCAATCCGGAATCGGTCCTGAAAAGGCCTATGGAATGGGCATGCTGCTTCTTGGAGGATAACCATGCCCAAGGACTTTCAGCGTCTGCCTAAGCTAAGGGACAGTTTAAGCTTTTTATATATTGAACGTGCCATCATCGAACAGGACAATCTGTCTATACGGGCCATTCGTGCTGACGGCACCGTGCCGATTCCTATCGCTGCAATGACGGTTCTAATGCTGGGCCCAGGCGTAAGCATCACTCATGCCGCCATCAAAGCCATTTGTGACAACGGTTGTACCGTCATCTGGTGCGGAGAGACCGCGTCCCGTTTTTATGCTGTGGGAATGGGCGAAACCCGAAGCGCTGATAACCTGTTGCATCAGGCGAAGCTCTGCATGGATGAAGAATTTCACATGCAGGTCGTCCGGAAAATGTATGAAAGACGGTTTCCCGATATGAATTGCTCAAATCTGTCCCTTTCACAAATTCGGGGCATGGAAGGAATTCGTGTTCGGGAGGCTTACCGTCTGTTTGCAAAGCAGTACGGCGTGCCTTGGACCAAACGTGATTATAAGACCACTTCCTGGGAAGATGCCAATCCTATCAATCGTGCCCTCTCTATCGCAAACAACGTGCTATACGGCATCTGCCAGGGGGCCATCGTCTCCATGGGCTATTCTGCCGGCCTGGGCTTTATCCACACCGGAAAGATGCTATCCTTCGTATACGATATCGCCGATCTGTACAAGGCCGAATGCAGCATTCCCGCTGCCTTTTCCGTTGTCGGAAACGGGTATTCAGATTTGGACGGAGAGGTGCGCAAAGAATGCCGGAAACGCATCAAGCATCAGAGAATCATGCAGCGGATTCCCGAGGACATCGCATGGGTTTTCCAAGTCCGTCAATCCATTGAGCAGGATAATGCCATCCCAGTCGGTGATCTTTGGGAGACTGATGGAAAAAGGATTACGGGCGGTATTAACCGGGGAGGTGATCTCTCTCCATGACCCTGCTAGTGCTTGAAAAGGTATCACCTTCTTTGCAAGGTGAATGCACACGCTACTTGATTCAGGTTAGTACAGGTGTTTTTATTGGTACACTCAACGCTATCGTAAGGGAGAAGTTATGGGAAACCGTCAAGCAAAAAAGCGAAGGAGGAAATTGCCTCCTTGCCTATTCAACCAATAATGAGCAGGGTTTCACCATGGAAACATACGGGAACCCCCGTCGATCAATCATAGACTTCGATGGTTTACAATTGATCAAAATCCAGTCATAGCTGCATTTTGGGAAGTATCTGCCCCACACGCGTGGGGATGAACCGATTGGCCCGTACAAGCGCCGTCGGGATCGGAGGACATCTGCCCCACACGCGTGGGGATGAACCGTAGTCAAAACGGTAGTCGAATTCAGCATGTCATCATCTGCCCCACACGCGTGGGGATGAACCGATGGATTTTCGCCGGCGCGTGGCGCAGGGGCTGACATCTGCCCCACACGCGTGGGGATGAACCGGGACGCCTTCGCATGCCGACGCTGGACAGCCTGAATCTGCCCCACACGCGTGGGGATGAACCGGTAGCTGTATGCGGCACGGTGAGCGCGCATGCCATCTGCCCCACACGCGTGGGGATGAACCGGCCTACGGCAGCGCCAGCGTGGAGGCCTACGGCAATCTGCCCCACACGCGTGGGGATGAACCGGGTGTGGGGTGCTATTACAACTGGCGCGGAAGCAATCTGCCCCACACGCGTGGGGATGAACCGATAACGCTTGACATATGCTGATGTACATGTATTCGCATCTGCCCCACACGCGTGGGGATGAACCGGCTATCGGCGCGGATCTCGATTTTACCTTTATCATCTGCCCCACACGCGTGGGGATGAACCGCGATCCCATATCAATGTTTGTTTTTCCACCGGAAACATCTGCCCCACACGCGTGGGGATGAACCGCATAAAGGAACAGATCATGCGGTCCGATGCATGGATCTGCCCCACACGCGTGGGGATGAACCGTGGGTGTGACTAATCCTGTTACAAGCATAACTACATCTGCCCCACACGCGTGGGGATGAACCGTGGAGGATAGAGGCTGCTACTGATACCAGCGTTGAAATCTGCCCCACACGCGTGGGGATGAACCGTGTAACGCTGCCTGAATTATTTTCCCCTGATAGCATCTGCCCCACACGCGTGGGGATGAACCGATTAATATTGTTGACAGTGGCGCTACTGATTCGCATCTGCCCCACACGCGTGGGGATGAACCGGCGTATGCGCTGATGGGGGAGATATCCGCGTGGATCTGCCCCACACGCGTGGGGATGAACCGCCCTTGATCTGATAGTCGTACAGCACTGGCTCGCCATCTGCCCCACACGCGTGGGGATGAACCGTGATAAACAGGTTAAACGGGAACTTGATCGTATAAATCTGCCCCACACGCGTGGGGATGAACCGCGTGGCCTTGCCTTTCCATTGCGAATCCCCGCGCATCTGCCCCACACGCGTGGGGATGAACCGGTATCTTTTGACATATGCTGATGTGCATGTATTCGATCTGCCCCACACGCGTGGGGATGAACCGACGTCTACAGACATATATATACGCCATTTTCCCTCATCTGCCCCACACGCGTGGGGATGAACCGGCGTGTGTCGCATAATATTACCGCTAACAGTGCCATCTGCCCCACACGCGTGGGGATGAACCGGAACTGAGCGCCCGAAGAATGCTGCAGCGGGTCGATCTGCCCCACACGCGTGGGGATGAACCGTCGATGGGTACAAGGTAGGCGGCTTCGTGCCGGTAATCTGCCCCACACGCGTGGGGATGAACCGTCTCATACTTTCGCTTGAAAGCCCTTAGCTCCGAAATCTGCCCCACACGCGTGGGGATGAACCGGAATCCGGGCTTTGATGCCCATTGGGCTATCCGGATCTGCCCCACACGCGTGGGGATGAACCGATTCTGTTTTTTGGCGCCGCTGCGTGATGGAGGAATCTGCCCCACACGCGTGGGGATGAACCGGCAACCGCACTTGCGTCCAGCCCTGCGCATCCTGCATCTGCCCCACACGCGTGGGGATGAACCGGCTTTCGAACATCTTGCTCGCATCTTCTGTGGAATCTGCCCCACACGCGTGGGGATGAACCGCGTCAAACAATTCCTCGGCGTTTGGTTTAGAAACATCTGCCCCACACGCGTGGGGATGAACCGTTAGTATCACCAAACCCGGCTTTAATAAGTCGGATCTGCCCCACACGCGTGGGGATGAACCGGCTTAGCCAGGCGCAGGACTTCTACACCTCGCGCATCTGCCCCACACGCGTGGGGATGAACCGGCGGATTGATTATAGTCAAATAGTATTTCTTCGATCTGCCCCACACGCGTGGGGATGAACCAGATATAACATCATTTAATATATCCCCGGCATAATGCATCTGCCCCACACGCGTGGGGATGAACCGTGATAACGTGTTTGCAGTAGAGCGGCGCAAAATTATCTGCCCCACACGCGTGGGGATGAACCGAGGATTCGCAACAATAGCATATGACGGGCGGTAAATCTGCCCCACACGCGTGGGGATGAACCGCATGGCCGGTTCCTCGTACAGATGGCGGAGGTGCATCTGCCCCACACGCGTGGGGATGAACCGATTAGCGATGCAGGCCCTTGCCATATTCTCCAGCATCTGCCCCACACGCGTGGGGATGAACCGTCGAAATCGACCTTGCGGATTTTGTCCGATATGGATCTGCCCCACACGCGTGGGGATGAACCGGGCGTATAACAAGTATGCCTCTATCTTTAATTTCATCTGCCCCACACGCGTGGGGATGAACCGCGGGGACAATGGACTCGCCCGTGGCGTATGCTGCATCTGCCCCACACGCGTGGGGATGAACCGTGGACCGCGAGCCTTGAACACGATCCAGCCAGGTATCTGCCCCACACGCGTGGGGATGAACCGGACCATTCCGAGCCGTTTTTCCAGGCGGCGATACATCTGCCCCACACGCGTGGGGATGAACCGCTCTGTCCATGGCCAGCGTTTAACATCATAGTTAATCTGCCCCACACGCGTGGGGATGAACCGTATCTGATGGAGTTGCCCGTCTGCGGGTCCACTACATCTGCCCCACACGCGTGGGGATGAACCGCCGTTTTCGTCGAGCTGGCCGACCTGTCCGATGAATCTGCCCCACACGCGTGGGGATGAACCAGTTTCCATAAATTGCCCAAAAGCCTTCATTTTATATCTGCCCCACACGCGTGGGGATGAACCGCCCTGCTGGCTATATTATCACGACGTGGGCAACATCTGCCCCACACGCGTGGGGATGAACCGGCTTCGTTCAGCTTCAATCATTTCTTGACTTGTCATCTGCCCCACACGCGTGGGGATGAACCGAATGGTTTTCGCGTTATGAGTTCTTGCACGAAAAGATCTGCCCCACACGCGTGGGGATGAACCGTAACTCCGCTGTTTGTGTTTGAAAAATGATGTCATCTGCCCCACACGCGTGGGGATGAACCGCTGCTGGCCCAGCTTTTCGGCGGCCCCAACTTCCATCTGCCCCACACGCGTGGGGATGAACCGCGCGGTCTTCTCCTCGGCCTCCTGTGCTGCCTGTATCTGCCCCACACGCGTGGGGATGAACCGGCGTACTACCGCGACCGTGCCGTATTTGATACGGAATCTGCCCCACACGCGTGGGGATGAACCGGATGCGTTGGTATATAAAGGGTCAACTGTGGCAGATCTGCCCCACACGCGTGGGGATGAACCAGTATTTAGGATACTTTGTTTCCATGATGCGAGGACATCTGCCCCACACGCGTGGGGATGAACCGGCCACCTATGACCTCATCATGCTGGCCCCGACGGAATCTGCCCCACACGCGTGGGGATGAACCGATATGTAATGGCCGCCTCCAAAGCATTCAGATCCCATCTGCCCCACACGCGTGGGGATGAACCGGAAAGCGTGTTCCGTGGGCGGTTCTTCGACACAGCATCTGCCCCACACGCGTGGGGATGAACCGCGGCAACACGACGGTGGTCGCATCCGGTACATGGATCTGCCCCACACGCGTGGGGATGAACCGGATAACCACCACTTGCCCCGCCCAAAGTAATGCCAATCTGCCCCACACGCGTGGGGATGAACCTTCCTCTTCAGCGGTGGTAATAGTACCATCCGTAGCATCTGCCCCACACGCGTGGGGATGAACCGGATGACGTGATATCGTCCATCAACCTTTCGCCGGAATCTGCCCCACACGCGTGGGGATGAACCGCTACCCACGCGCCTCCTACATATAGTTCAGCCTGCATCTGCCCCACACGCGTGGGGATGAACCGAACAGGGCAAACATAATGCTTCTCATTTTCTCCAATCTGCCCCACACGCGTGGGGATGAACCGGGGGCTACGGGGGTTTCTCTTTTCTTCTCTTCTCATCTGCCCCACACGCGTGGGGATGAACCGATTCTCACATATTTTAAACGCTTGTGACATGTTAATCTGCCCCACACGCGTGGGGATGAACCGAATCCTCATCAGATAGGAAAAGCCCCGGCCTCACATCTGCCCCACACGCGTGGGGATGAACCGTTTTGTTCCGTTGGCCATGTAAAGCCCGCCCCGTCATCTGCCCCACACGCGTGGGGATGAACCGCTGAAAACCGGAGACGAGGACCATGACGAGCCGAATCTGCCCCACACGCGTGGGGATGAACCGCCGTTTATAATTTCCGAATGGTTACGGCATCTGCCCCATTCGCATGGAAACAGTTGTATCTAATCACCCAATCCCTTTCAGGCGGTTAACTACTGTACTCATGAACGGCCACGGGTTGAATCTGCACTTCAGAAGACATCGAGATAAGGGATCATCTCATGACTTATCTCTGCCCCCCAACACACGGTCTTGTCGTTCTATTCCTTTCCCCGCCTTCCTCCTTCTCCCTGTCCGCGAACACCTTCTCCATGTTGACCGAAGCCCTGCGCAGCGTCTCCTCCTTGAGGTGCGTGTAGATGTTCGCGGTGGTCTGGTAGTCGGTGTGGCCCACGATCTTCATGGCGATCAGCGGGTCGACGCCGCTCTCGTAGAGCAGCGTCACGTAGTTGTGCCGGAAGTAGTGCGGGGTCAGCGTGGGCTTGACCTGCTTAAGGATGTCGTCCGGGCGGGAGGTGCCCGGCTTGATCTCCCGCCATGTCACGCACCCGCAGGCCACCATCAGCCGCGACCACATGCGCTTGTAGCTGGCCTGCGGAAGCGGCGCGCCCGACGGCGTGTGGAACACGTAGGCATCCGCTGATTCCCGCTTTGGCAGAAGCATCTCCTTCAGAACCGCCGGGACGGGGATAAAGCGGTCCGCGGCGGCGGTCTTGAGCGTGCCCTCCGAAGAGGTGGAACCGGTGAAGTCGATATCCCGGAGAATGTGGACCTGATCGGCCGCAAAGTCGAAGTCGCCCCACTTGAGCCCCAGCGCTTCGCCCCGGCGGACGCCCAGATAGTAGAGAATGGCCAGGAACAGGCCCTCCGGGTGGGTGCGGATCGTCTCCAGCACGCGCCGGGTCTCCTCCGGGGTCAGCGCCCTGCGGCCGCTCCCCTTTGAAGCCCTGGGGCGGATGAGCGCGACCGTGGGATCGCGCTCGATCACCCCTTTCGCGTAGGCCGAAGCGAAGATTGCCTTCAGGGTTCCGATAACGTTGTTGATCTGGGACTTGCTGGCTCCCGCAAAGCCGTTGACGAATTCCTGGATCTGCGCCGCGCTGATGGCCTTCATATGCTGCATGCCGAACTGCGGCAGAAGGTGTTTGACAAAGCACGTCTTGTAATAGGAGCGGCTGGCGTTGGAGATGAACGGCTCCTTCTTGATCCTGTACCACTGCCCGGCGTATTCGTAAAACGGCTGATCCCGGGGAATCGGCCTGCCGAAGATATAGTGCTCCCGCACGGTCTCCTTCACGTTTTCCAGCTCCCGGCGGGTCGGCGCCGTCACATATTTGTAGATCGGCTTACCGTCCGGGTCGTAGCCGATGGTCACCTTCCCGCGGAACTTGCCCGAAGGCGTCCTCTTCGCCATAGGCTCGCCTCCTTAGCGCCTGGGCGCCCATCGGCCCTGCCGGGCCGCGGCGAAAAAGTCGCTCTCGCTCATCATGTTGCGCGGCCGGGCGTTTTTCGCCTTGGCCACAAAATTCGCTGTTTGGGATTCTCGATGTACTCGCAGATGGAGCGCACGTCTACCCGGCGGTCGACCCGGCGCAGGCGCCCTTCCTCCAGCATGCGGTGAATGGTGCGCGGCACCACGCTCAGCAGCTGGGCCGCGACCTTCTGGGTGCATACCTCGCCATAGCGTTCCAGCATATTGTCCAGTCGGTTCCGGGCGGTGTTGTTTTCCATGAATGATTCCTCCTTTGTCTTTGGGAAGCAGATTCTGTCGGTCTGCATGTGACATGTTTGCTCTGATCCGCCGTAATTGCAAGATAACTCTTTGTGTCCGG
>OHAF01000516.1_pt1 | contig 41092 bp, 42 predicted proteins | sample 1577041 | NCBI WGS metagenome assembly OHAF01 (sample SAMEA3541495, study PRJEB24748) | human gut metagenome | biome: human gut; feature: human-associated habitat; material: faeces | place: China | collected 2012
AAACGTTTATACTTTAAGGCTTTTCTAACTTTATTATTTAGTTACTCTGTTTTACTTTGGATGTTTTGACAACTACTAACAAGGGATAACAGTTACTAAATTAAGGTTTTGTAAAATCTTTCTTCCTGTATTTTCCTGTGAAATTTTAAAAAACATTGTCAATTACATTGTCAAAAATTTATTTAATAATCTAGCACATATAAAAGAAATTAAGATAAATTGAAAATTAAAAAAAGAAGAACTAACTTTTAATTAAAGCTAGTTCTTTTATTTATTTATTTTTTGATAAGTCTACCAGCACCGTCAAAAGTATAAGAAACACCACCTATACGTAATGTTTTATTCGTTGCTAATGCACCACCATCGTTAGGGTCTGCATAATATTTATCACCATTTACATTTATCCAACCTGTTTTCATATCACAATTAATAGGGTCAAAATAGTACTTTTTCTTTCCTACAAAACCAAAACCTTCAGCAGCTGCTGAGTAAAAATAATACCACTTTCCATTTATATGCTTCCAAGTGTTTTCTGCTGCAGCACCGGTTACTGGGTCAAAATAATACCAGGATTCTTTGTTAATACCAACTTTCAGTTTTTTCCAACCTGTTTTCATATCACCATTTACTGGGTCAAGATAATAATGTTTTTTAGCATCTGCATCATAATAATAACCGGTTATCATTACAAGGATTAACATATACCATTTTCCGTTTGAATATAGCCAGCCGCTTTTTGCAGCGCCACTCACTGGGTCAAAATAATACCATTGATTCCCTTTTTTGTCGTAGTGCCAACCTGTTGTCATATAACCTCTTTCATCAAAATGATAAAGTTTCAAGTCAATCATCTGCATTTGGTTTTTATAGTATTGTCCTTGGTAGCCACCCCACGAATACCACCAACCGTTGCTATCTCTACCCCACCATCCAGCTTTTGCTTGATTAGATAATGGAGCTAAGAATGATATCAACAATATACTACTTAACAAAGTTGTTGTAATTATTTTTATTACTTTTTTCATTTGTACTTTCTCCTTTAACCTTATTTATATACGTTTTCATTTTATCATGTTTTATATGTTAAATCAAGCTGTGTATGAAATACTATAAAATAAGGACCACCCCTGAAAAGGGGTGGTTTTCTCTGTGGGTATAACCCTTTGTTACTAACACGAACCTCAAGGCGCTGGCTTTCACATCCGTTCAAGCCCTATTGTATTTTGACGCCCGCTACCCGTTAAACGGGTTTATTTTATTTTTTCTTATTTCCGAATGGATTTGTATATTCTTTTGTTGTCAGTTTATCCATCGCAATATCATGCGATTCTTGTTCTCTTATATACTTTCTTATTGTACTTTCATTCAGTCCTACTGTACTTACATAATATCCTTCTGCCCAAAACTTTCTATTTCCATACTTATATTTCTAGTTTGAATGCATATCGAATATCATCAATGAACTTTTCCCTTTCAAATATCCCATTATACTTGATACACTATATTTTGGTGGTATTGACAACAGCAAGTGTATATGATCTGGCATTATATGTCCTTCTATTATTTCTACTCCTTTATACTTACATAACCTTTGTATTATATTTACTATATCTCTTTTATATTGATTATATTCTATTTTTCGTCTATACTTAGGTGTAAATACAATATGGTATTTACATAACCTTTTTGTATGTGATAAACTATTATGTTTATTTGCCATATAAAAAACATCCTTTCTTTATTTTTGAGCTTGAACTACTCTTATTTTATCAAGAAAGGATGTTTTTTCAATTGTTTAACTTTTTTCTCTCACCCGCATAGCGGGTGGTTTTTTGTTTCGGAGGCTTTGCCTCCTCAACCGGCTAAAGCCATTAACAAAAAAAAGCCTTAAACGTTTATACTTTAAGGCTTTTCTAACTTTATTATTTAGTTACTCTGTTTTACCTTGAAATTTTCATAAATTACCAATAGTTTGTAAAAGGCTGATATATCAACTTTTCTTACTGTTATATACTCTATAATCTCCTATAATTTTTTAAAGAACATAGTCAAAACATATTCAATTATCTAGCACATATCAAAGGAATTAAGGGACTTTTTTTTAATAATCTTTACTTATTTTCCCATTAATAAAGATAAGACCAAAAATAATTCTTGGTCTTTTAAATTTATAATTTTATCCTATGGCTCTAAGTAGGTCATAGTTATAATATTTTATATTTCTTTTAGCCGATTTATCCTTATCTAATAAATTATTAGATACAAGAAAATCTAACGCTTTTTTTACTGTTTGTTTATGATATCCTGTTATTTCGGCTATCTCAGTTGCTGTCGCTATTGGTTCTTTGAATGTAGCTAACCAAACATCTTGATTAACTGGTGTTTTACATTTATTTAAACCGTTAGATGCTAGTACTTCTGCAGTTTCTATTTTTTCTATAATTTTATCAGCCATTCTTTCACTTGCATTCAAAAAGAAAATTATCCAAGCAACCCAACTTGGTGTTTCTCCCCTTGTTTCATTTAAAGTATTATAATATCTGATTCTTTCTGCTTCTAACTCTTCACTAACAAAAAACAACGGAGCTTCCATTATTTTTTCTTTTATTGCCATCAAAGCTATCAATATACGCCCTAATCTTCCATTACCATCTAAAAATGGATGAATAGATTCAAATTGAGCGTGCATTATTGCTATTCTGAGTAGTGAATCTATTTTGTGGTCAAATAATACTTTATCCTCATCTATTTTTTTATCAAAATCTCTATGATATTCTCCATTTATAAAATATTCTAAATTTGTCATATATTCATTTATCAAACTTGCATTTATCGGAATATAAACAGCATTTTCTATTTTTTTATCTGGGCCAATAAAGTTTTGTATCTTTCTAAACTCTCCTTTATTTGAGACCGTTCCTCTAGCATCTTCCATTAAAATAGAATGTAATTCTTTTATCATTCTGGTAGAAATTACGTCACCACTTTTTATCAATTTGGCTCCATGGTTTATTGCTTTATGATAATTAAGCACTTCTGTTTGTTGCCAAGATTTATTTTTTTTACTTTTATTTTCCATGATTTCGTAAAATGTGACTTGTGTTCCTTCGATTCGAGTAGATTGAACTGATTCATTAAGCGTTAGTAGACTTAATATCGACTTATTTACTATTGATTTTCTTAAAACTGTATCAAGCTTTCCTATTTTTTTATTGACACTTGATAATTTTTTATAAATTTCTATAGCCTCTTTGTATTGTATTTCTATTGGTAATTTTTTCATTCCTTGTAACATCTCTAACACCCCTTAGTATATTTTTCTTTATTTTTTATACTATAGTCGATTATAATATATTTTTCATTAAATTACAACCCTTTTTTTGGTGTTACAATGCTTAAGTTATTTCTTGTAAGAAGAACATTACAAAACAAATAAACACTATATCCGTCATCTCCTTTTTTTAGGGACTCAGAAATGTTAGGATACTTTTTAGGAGGTCGGAAATCTCGGTATACTCTTTTTTTAGGGGTTCCCAAATAACCGAATGCTTTTTTAAAGGCAACAGGAAGTAGCTATTATTTCAATAACTCAAGCTATAATAACGTTGTATATTTTTCTTCCTACATTTTCCAACATTTTATAAATATTATTTATCAAGTTTTGACAAGTTCTTATAGCCATTTAAACGCCGTATAACGTGTTTAGTTTATTATTTGATGTAATTATACCATTTCACCTCTTAAAGTGGTCTAGCGTTTAAAATAATGCATAATAATAAAAAATCTAAACTCATGCAGAATACACTCCTTTTTTTTAGGGAGTCGGAAATCTCGGTATACTTTTTTATGTACACCCCCTTTTTTAGGGGGGCCAAAATGGCCCGATACTTTTTAAAATATATACTTCCCTTTTTTTAGGGGTGCCGAAAGTGCCGAATACTTTTTGTTAGTTTCACCTTTTTATACATTTTTACAACTCAAGTTGTTCTAGATATTCATTATGTTTCTTTCTACACCATGATATAGCCATTCTTAAATATTCTGAGATTTCTTTCCATGTTTTTAACTCTATGTATCGTAAACGATATACTTCACTTGTTCTTATACATGAAAGTTTGTCAAATACATATAGTAAGTACGTTCTTTCTTGCTGTAATTCAGATATATAATGCTTCAATTGTTCTTCAGTTTCTTGTATTGCAGATAATAGATTAATACTATTAAACTCATATCGTTTTGTACTTCTTTTAGTTCTTTCTTTTGAGTAGTCAACGGCTTTAACATGTGATTGACTTTCTTTTTTCTCTATAAGTAAACATAACCTATTATCTAAAGCTTCTACTATTTCAGTTAGATTTTTATATCTATTCAACTTTTCTATTTTTTCTTTGTTCGCTCTTTGTTCAACTGCATTTTCAGTGTTAGGTTTTTTAAGATTTTCTGAGGCTATATTTCCTATAGTTCTTTGTTCTTCATCTTTTATAATCTCTTTCTCTAACAGCAAGTTATATATTTTTGATTTGTGTTTCTCGATTATATTTCTTTCTTGCTGTGACTTTATCGTACGTTTTAAATAAATGTATACAGTTATCAATAATTCACGTTCTGAACACTTTAAAGTATTTAGGTAGTCTTCTATTACCTTGCCATCTTTCATGGCTATATCGTCCGTATAACGTTCAATTGCAAGGTCTAGTTTGACTTGTTGTTTTATTGATAACTGCATTATTACATTTCCTTTCTTTAGCTATATATTACAAATGTAAATTAAGATATCATACCTCGCTCATCAAGAATAAGCAAATCACGATATTCACTTTTTAAACGTTCAATAACTGCATTACATTCTTCTTCAGTATCGCAAAGTATAGTGGTATTATGTTATGCATTTAATGTTTTGTTATTTATCGCTTTAAATAATTAGTTTCTTAATTTTTTTTCTCATAATTTGTTATCTTATTTTTTATTTGTTATCTTATGTTATCTTAATTTTTGGGGTAAGATAACAAAATAATATTATTATATCAACGTTTACGAAGGTTTGTTATCTTGTTATGTTATTTTGGGCTTTTTTTCTTTTATATATGTGTATATAAGGTATATATTTATATGTTTTTAAAAATTTTATATTAAATTTAATAAATTAAGATAACAAGATAACAAGGTACTATAAACCATTGGTACTATAATGTTTTGTTGTTATTTTAATAGAAAAATTAAGATAACATAAGATAACATAAGATAACAAATTTACTAATTAGCTATTTATTACACGCTTTAAAGCACTTTTTACATTATTTTCTTGTGTTTTTATATTTAATTTTAACTGTTTCAACTCTGCTGTATTTTCTTTAGTAAACCTATGATTTTTAACTTCATATCGATAATTGTCTTCTTTAAATCTGTTGTTTAAATGAGTTACAAGTTGTTTACCTATTCTTTTACGTGAGTTATATCCGTTCTCATAACAATAATTCTCATAATCATCAGTTATAAATGAAATAGGAACACAACTCGCAAGGTGGTATTCTTTTTCTATGTAAGAAAACATATAGCTATATATACTATCGTTTTCTTTTTGATAACTTTCTAACTGTTGTTGTACGGCTTTAGGTGCTATAAATTTATCAAAGTCTAGGTGTAAGGCTTTATATAGGATATATTCAAGTATTCTTTTATCTTTTAATTTTTCGTCTTTTATACTCTCATCTTTTATACCTTCAAAGTTAGCTTTGAACGGTATTATTAATAATCTATTAAGTACCGCTTCTGATTTGTCTTTAATAGGCGGTATTTCATTAGAATTAAATATTAATAATGTTTTAAAATTACCACTTCTTACATCTTTATTTTTACATTCATAGTTAATACTTTCACCACTAGAAATACTTTTTAATTTGTCCATTTCGTCAAGGGGTTTTGTTCCAACTTCATCACCATAATTACAGATTTTCCCTTCTAATGAAGTTAAGCCGAATCTACTCTGTAGCTCGTGCGGTGTTGCTACTGAAATGTTAGTATCACCTATTAAGTTGATAATCATCTGTCTAAATGTACTTTTGCCGTTTGTACCGCTTCCTAACATAATAGCTATTTTTCTTCTAGTTTTATTTGGGTTAATTGCTTCATTAGTTAATTGCCAGAATAAAGCGATTATTTCTGGGTCACCACATGCTATTGAGTTAAGCCAGTTATCATAATTGAAATAGATATCTTTTATAGCTTCATAGTTTTTTAAAGCATTAATATTATAATTAGTATCAACTTTTGCTGTAATAAAATGTTTGGGGTTAAAAGATTCTAATAATTTTGTTTTTGTATTAAATAAACCATTACCAACGGCAATTAGGTGTTCAGGTCTATATGGTTTTTCAAATTTGGTATTTGCTCGTAAATCTTCTGTGATATCTTTTAATTTAGTTAGTTTATATCTAACCTCTAATTTCTTTATACACGTTTTTATATAATCTTCGTTAGAAGTATATATACCCTTTGAAAAATCATAGAAAAATAACAATGCTGTATCTTCATGTATCCCACCTTTTTTTATAGGTATATTCTCTTGTAAGAATTTAGCTATTATGTAAAATGGCATTTGTGATATTATTTTTTTACCTGTTTTTTTATTCACAATAGTATTTTCTTTTCTCCATTGCTCACCCATAGTAAACAACCTCCAGTGTAACTCGCTAGTGTTTGAAATAGGTTTATTTAACTTGCATCTTACTAAATAGGCAAAGTTTTTATCTTTCTTATTTCCAACTATTTCAAACCTTTGTAACATTAAATAACTTTTCTCATTTTCAAAGTAATTAGGGTTATTTTGCCAGCATTTAATAGCATGATTAATTTTATTTAGGTTATCTTCTCGATATTTGTCGGGATTTGCTCCAATATTTGCTAATAAGTCAGAACACTCACAAGCAACATCATAAGTTATTACGTTGTAGCAAAAATCACGTGCTAAAGATAATAGTATACTTAAAGCTCGGTTATATTCTTCACTATCTCCAGTGTTTATATTTTCATAATCTAACTCTAAATACCTGTTAAACATTTCTGTATAGTCTTCATCAGTTAATAAGGTGTTAGTATCAGAAGCGGTATGATCAATAATAACTTTTTTTTCTTCTTTAACCGCTTCTTGTACTGGATAAGGTAAGCCGTCTAAGTGTTTAATGAATATATGCTCATTACCTTTTTTCACAATAGGTAAGCCACTAAGTTGAGACCAAGTTTCACATTTAGTATCATAATTTACACCTACCAAAGCCATAACGTGCTGTATAGTCGGTTTATATTCATCTTTGACAATATCCCTACTAGGTTCTAATACAAGCCTTAAACGTGGTTTACTCTCTTCATGTTTAAATGTTGAATATAATACATACTTATACTCTTTCAAACATTCCTGTATAGTATTTAGCACTTCTGTTGTTTCCATTTTAGTATCTTCAATATCGATACATATCAAATCACGACTTAATAAACCTCCATTATTTCTATGATATTCTCCGTTAGTAGCTTCTGTAAACTCCCCACTTATAAAATAATAAGCCTTTGATAGTTTATATTCTTCTGTATATTGATACTCTTCAACCTCGAAAACTGGAGTATTTACTAACATTTCTAGCGGTGTTAAATTATTAGGGTTAGGGACTTTTTCCCCTTTAGATGTGCGTACACCTTTTTCTCTATATATCAAATTACATCACATCCTTTATCACCTTTTTCAGTTCACTTATTTTTTCGTAACATATACTTGATAATTCTTCTGATGTGTTATTAGCTATCGCAACAGCTAACCTATGTAAATTACAACCGTCTTTTACTTTATCCCAGTGGTTACATAATACATCAGTTGGTAAGTTTAAACTGTTTAAATCATCAGTTGTAAACATTTGAATTACTTCTGCATGAGTAGATAATAACTCCATTGTAAGCTGTAAATTTGTTAGTTTTTGTTCTATAATCTCAATATGTTTAATTATTTCTTGTTTATTCATTTTTTGTTCTCCTTATTTATTAATTTCTTTGATATGTGCTAGTTCTCTTAAATTTAAATTGTATTTTCTTTTAAAAACTTATTTACTTCACTTTCTAAGTAAATGTATTGTCTGCCTACTTTAGTAGGTCTTAATCCACGTTTATTTAGGCTTGAGAGGGTTTCTACTCCTATACCTAAGGTTTCACATAGTTCACGCTGATTATAGCGTTTATCTTGCTTTATTTCATCTTGTAGTACGTCTTTGACTACTTCACGAACTGCTTTTACTACTTGCCTTTCAAATTCTTCACTGAACATATAATCACTCTCCTTAATAAATGCTGTCCATAAATAATGCTGTTATGTACACTAAAGCTGTTATAAACGGTATGAATACCACTGCAAAAGATATGGTATTTACGAATAATTCTTTGTCTTCTTTACTCATTTCTCTCATCTCCTTAAGCTACTTCATCTAGCATAGATAAACATATTTTCATTATTTTTTTCTTATCTTGTATGTTTTTATATTCAATACATATAGCAAGGTAACTATTAACTTTAGTTATTACCGCTTCTCTTTCTTTTAATAACAATGTTTCATCTTCTGTTGGGAAAATCTTACCTTTAAAACTGTAGACTATATCAATCAATTTACTTAAATTACCCTTTGATATTTTTCTTGTACCGTTCTCCCAACGTGCTATTGTGCTTTGGTCTACTTCCATTATGTTTGCTAAATCTATTTGTTTTAAATTAAATTCATCTCTAAATGTTTTTATCTCGTTGCTTAACATTTTCTTTTTTCCTCTCTTTCAAAATATGATATAATTGTAAGAAAGTATTTTTAATTAAATACTTCTCTTTAACCTTTTAAGTAGTCTGATTTGGTTGTTAGTTACTTAAAAGGTTTTTAATTACTTTTAATTACTTTTGCATTAAAAAAATAAACTATCTATAGTTTCATTTTCAAAATATTTTCTAAAGTAATTTAGTAACTTTACTTTTTCTATATCTGTAAAAGGGGTAACTTTCCTTTCTTTCTTGCTGTACATCGCTACACTAATGTTTAACATATCAGCAATATATTTTTGACTTTTGCTTAACGCTTTTCTATAGGCTTGTACCTTATTTATTTTTATTTCTTTCATTATCTCACTCCTTTCAAAATAATTTAATAACAAGCAAAAAAATTACTTTTAATTACCAGTTAATTTAATAATAACATGATTAAATAACAAAATCAAGTTTTTTTTGAAAATCTAATTACTTTTCTTTACTTTATTGTTTATTTTTCTTTCTTAATGTTATATAATGTAATCAAAAGAAAAAATAAAAGGAAATATTCAACCATGAAAATAAATATAAATAAACAAGCGGTTGGCTCTAGAATTAAACAAATACGACTTAATAAGGGGTATACCTTAGAAGCTTTTGGGAAACTTTTTGGAGCTCAAAAAGGAAATGTACAGCAATGGGAGAAAGGTCTCTCTCTTCCTAATAAAGAAAGAATAGCTAATATCTGTAAAATAGCCGATATTACTGTTAATGAATTATTGTACGGTTCAATGGATGAATTTATAGAGAATAATTTCCCTGCTATCCACGAATATCAAACTGGTCAAAGTTCATTTAGTTCTTTTGAGAATTATACTGATAATCTTTTCTTTTTCCGTCAATGGTTAAATGAAAGAAATATCACACTAGAAGATGTAAATTATATTTATGATTATTTAGACCAAAACACATCGATTAATGATACTTGGGACGTTGATACTTCTTATTTAAAAACTCTAGAAGATATAAAAATCAACACAAAAAATAATACTGCTTTATTTATGGAAATAATAGAAATGTTAACAGATGAAGACAAAAAAACTTTGTTTAAATATACTATTGAAAGATTAAAAAACTATAAAATAAGTGATGAAGATAGAAAGCTTATCGAAAATATAGAGAAAGAATATAAGTAATAATTATTTTTTAATATATAGATTTATAATACTAATATCACTTCTCTATTAACACTTAAACTAAACATTAATTTAAGATAGCTAACCTTAGCTATCCATTATGGTTAACCACCGCCAAAAATAAATGACACATAAGGAGACATTTTTATTATGGAAAAATTTACAGAACAAATTAAAATGTTAGCTGAAAGAACTGCAAATTTAAGGGATACATTAAGTACAGAAGAAGCAACAAAAACAGCTTTAGTTATGCCATTCTTTCAATTATTAGGATATGATGTATTCAATCCTTTAGAGTTTTCTCCAGAATTTACAGCAGATGTAGGTATTAAAAAAGGGGAAAAAGTCGACTATGCAATATTACAAGAAAATGAACCTGTTATTTTAATAGAGTGTAAAGCAGTTAATGAAAAATTGGATAACCACGATTCACAACTTTTTAGATACTTTGGAACTACTACATCAAAATTCGGTATATTAACCAACGGTATAGAATATAGATTCTATACAGATTTAGATGAACAGAATAAAATGGATAGTACTCCATTTTTACATTTTAATTTAACTGATTTAAAAGATAATCATATTGTTGAGATTTTTAAGTTTACAAAAGAAAACTTCGAGATATCAAAAATATCTAAAACAGCTTATGAATTGAAATATGTAAATGCATTAAAAGATTATTTGAATCAACAATGGTCTGAGCCATCAGAAGCATTTATTAAGTATTTATTAAACGAAATATATGATGGAGTTAAAACTAAGCAAGTTGTTGAACGATTTACCCCTATTGTTAAAAAAACTTTTCGAATTTTTATAACTGACCAAGTTAATAGTAAATTAAGTGCTGCATTGAATACTACTGTAAATGCAAAACACGATGAACATGAAGATGAAATCGAAGTCAACGATAATAATATTGTAACTACCCCAGAAGAATTAGAAGCATACGCTATAACTAAAGTCTTATTAAACGATATCATAGATTCAAATAGAGTCTTTTACAGAGACAATCAGACCTACTTCAACATTTTAATAGATGATAATATAAGAAAATGGGTAGTAAGAATATATATGAACAGAAGTAAAAAGTATATAGCGTTAAATGGTAAAAAAGGTAAAATTGAAATTTCTTCTCCTATGGATTTAATTAATTATAAAAATGAATTAATAGAAATAGTAAAACAATTTTTATAGAGTATACCAAAACAAAAAACACCAGTAAATAATACTAGTGCTGAAAAATGATAAACAAGATACTTATATTATACCATACAAACCTTGTAATATCAACGTTTATCAACTTTTTTAAAATTACAAAGCATTTAAACGGCTTTTAAGCGTTCCAATAGTCTTTTGATATAATTACACCAAAATTATTTTTAGACAGCTCTACATTGATTATAAAAGCTGTTTTTAGCAATCATTTATTAATTTCTTTGATATGTGCTAGATAGGAAGGAAATAATGAAAAATGATTAAACAATACACTAAAAAGACTGATGGAAAGAAATATTATATGTTTTAACTTTATTTAGGTAAAGATGAAATAACTAAAAAAGATAGATACACTACTAGACGCGGTTTCAAAACAAAGAAAGAAGCGGAGATAGCTCAAGCAAGGTTAAAAACTGAAATAGCTGATAATGGCTTATTAAATACAGATATTACAACGTTTAAAGAAATATATGAATTATGGTACGAGGGGTATCAACATACCATAAAAGAAAGTACGTTGCTTGTTAATCAGCATATATTTAATTTAGTTCTTGATAAGTTGGGAGATATGCAATTAAAAAAGATAACTCTACCCTATTGCCAAAAGGTGATAAATGGATACAGCCAAACATTTTCTCTTGCTGTTCTTAAAAAAATAAAAATCTATGGTAGTATGATTTTTGATTATGCTGTTAAAATGAAAGTTATATATAATAACCCCATGAAAGATGTATTATTACCTAAAAAAGAAGATGATATAAATTCTGATGATAAGGATAAGTATTACTCTAAAGAAGAATTAAGACAATTCCTTAAATTAGTTGATAATGAACAAGATATAAAGCTTACTGCAATGTTTAGGTTATTAGCATATACTGGTATACGTAAAGGTGAATTACAGGCTCTTAACTGGTCTGATATTGACTTTACCAATAATACAATCAATATTAATAAAACTTTAGCATTGAATACAGCTAAAAAGGTTGTAGTTCAAACACCTAAGAGCAAGAGCAGTATAAGAAACATTAGTATAGATGAACAGACGGCTAATATCTTAAAACGTTGGAAGATAAAACAAAAAGAAATGTTTTTAATGATAGGTACAAGATTTAAGAAAAATCAATCTTGTTTTACTGAAGAAGTAACAAACTCTTATTTATACCTTAACTTCATGAACACTAATTTAAAACGTATTTGTAAAAAAAATGATTTTAAATTAATTAAAGTACATGGTTTTAGACACACTCACTGCAGTTTATTATTTGAAAGTGGCTTTACTATCCAAGAAGTACAAGATAGATTAGGCCATTCAGACCTAAAAACAACAATGAGTATATATGCTCACGTAACAGAAAAACAACGAGATAATATGGCTGATAAGTTTGCTAAATTTATGGCTTTATAACAAAACATAGTCAAAACATAGTCAAATGCAAAACAAAAAGCCTTAAACGTTAATACTTTAAGGCTTTTCAAACTTTATTATTTAGTTTCTCTGTGTAAAGTCACTTTTTTTAATCTTGGACAGTATTTTTTAAGTTCAATACGGTCTGGATTATTTCTTTTGTTCTTTTTAGTAATGTAGTTTCTATCACCACATTCAGTACAAGCTAATGTTACATTTACGCGCATTAATATAACCTCCTATAAAATTTAATCTTAACAACTTTTTCATACAACAAAATATATTTTAACATAACTTACTTAATATTTCCAGTATAAAATGTTAATTTTCATAATTTTTTTTAGAAAATCATATCAAATGTTTTTTACTCCCCAAAAACTTTATAATAATCTTGTTTGAATTTTTCGATACCAATATCAGTAAGTGGATGTTTGATCATTTGTTTTATTACACTATAAGGAACTGTCGCTATATCACATCCCATTTTTGCGCATTCAGCTACGTGAATAGGATTTCTAACACTTGCAGCGATAATTTCAGAATCAATATCATTATTAGAGAATATTTCTACGATTTCTTCGATTAAAATCAATCCATTATGTGAAATATCGTCTAAACGCCCTAAGAATGGTGAAACATAAGTAGCACCAGCACGAGCAGCAAGTAGAGCTTGGTTTGCGCTAAAGATAAGTGTTACATTCGTTTTAATCCCTTCTTGTTTTAAAATCTTAACAGCACGTAATCCATCTTCAGTCATAGGAATTTTTACAACCATATTTGGATGAATTTTAGCAATTTCTCTAGCTTCTTCTACCATATCTTTCCAACATGTAGTTGTTGCTTTTACTTCACCACTTATTGGCCCATCAACTATTTCTGTGATTTCTTTAATAACTTCTTTAAAATCACGACCTTCTTTTGCTATAAGTGATGGATTAGTTGTTACCCCGCAAATCACCCCAAGGTCATTGGCTAACTTAATATCATCCACATTAGCAGTATCTATAAAAAATTTCATTATATAATCCCCTCTCGATTTTTTATCTTTATTTTATCATAACACATCATAAAAACGATTTCAATTTTTTATTTACTTACAGAAAATATTTCTTTTTTAGCTATCGTCATATTTGTTTTTTCAAAAAATATATGATAGAATAACACTATATTTTAGGAGGTAAATGATGAAGAAATTTTTAGAAAAAGTACCTTATTTAATTTTTTCTTTCTTTTTATTTATAATACTCCCTCTATGTTCTTATTTTATATCTAATAAATCAGGAATGATAATTTTACTTCTTATATTTATGTATCCTATTGTTAGTTTTGTAATATCATTTCTATATGCATATAATAAAAAGGACTTTAGTTACTTATTTTCGTTTATTATAGGTTTCTTCTATTTAATATCTTGTTTAATTATTTTAAACTTTGATATTCTTATCTATGGACTTGGTTATGTGTTCTTTAGTTTGTGTGGGCAAGGTATTGGTTTTTTAGCTAATGAACTCCGTAAAAATAAAAAAAGTACTAAATAGGGTTTAAAAAATCGGACTGATGAAAATTCATCTAGTCCGATTTTTATTATATTTCATATCCTAATAACATTCCGCCTTCTTCTCCGTAGAAACTACAGATTCCAGAAGTAGGTACCGCGATAAATTCTACATTTGTGAATTTTTCTTTTAATTTTTCTTCTATTTTTTCACAAATATTTGTATTATTTCTATGAGTAATTACAGCTCTTCCACCTTTGTATCCAGCTTTAATCATTTCGTCTACTACAGTAGAAACGGCTTTTTTCTCTCCACGAACTTTGTGTAGTAAATGTAATGTGCCTTCACTACTTGCTTCTCCTACCATACGCATATTTAGTAATCCTACTAGCGCAGCAGCTAGTTTATTTAATCGACCATTTTTCACTAGATTATCTACTTTTTCTAATACGAAAATAAGTTTTGAATTTTCCTGATATTTTGTCATTGCTGCAACTACTTCTTCAAAAGATAACCCTTCTTTAATTAGTTCATTTATTTTAAGAAGAAATAGATCATTTTGCCCACCAGCTGAAAGAGTATTAATAATATGTATATTAACATTATAATTTTCTTCTTTTAACATTTTTTCAGCTATAACCGCACTATTATAACTTCCAGACATTCCACCAGTCAAAGTTAAAACTATTACATTCTCTGCACCTCTATAAGCTGATAAGTAAGCCTCCGGGCTAGGACACGCTGATCTAGCTGGTTCTGAACTAGCGTACATTTCGTCCATCATTTTATCAATATCTAAATCTAAATTGTCTACAAAAACTTTATCCTCTATTTGAAGAGAAAACGGTACTCTTTCATAAGCAACATTTTCAGCTTTATTAGGGATTTCTCTGAAATCACACGCAGTATCTACAACTACTTTCCACTCCATTTTTTATTCTCCTCTTTTTTACCTATTATTATATTATTTTAACTCGTCTGCTAATTCCAATGTTTGCTCATATAACTTCACAGTTGCACATGCTGACTTTATAACAATAGGTATCTCATCAGTATCTTCACCGTTCATACAAGCTACAAAATTATTATACATTATTTCTGATTTATCATTTTTTGTAAGCATTGTTAATGTTTTACTTATTTCTTGAATTGAGAAAACATTTTTTAAATATGTAATAACTATTAATCTGGCCAATTGACGTCGACTATATTTTTTCTTTATGGGTTTATCCACATAATGATTTTTAACATAATTGTTAATCATAGCTGATGTTAACCCTTTGTCATTTTTTAGCATGACTGGACTATGTAATTTATTTACATACTCTAGTACTTGGTCTAAATATAAATCTATTTCGGGTAGTTCTGACCATTTTGGATATTCTCTCACCAAATTTCCTCCACCTCTTTATCTAGTTTTTACAATTACATTATATTGTTTTTTAAACTAATAGTCAAGAAAAATAAAACTTTTCCACAAGATTTCTCTTATGAAAAAGTTTTTTATTATGCTAATTGTTTTTTTATATTTTTCTTCATATACATATAATATACTAGAACTCCCAGTGCATATGTCCCTAAACCTATTATCCACCCTATCCAAAGACCATCTATACCTATACCTTTCTTAAACACTAAAAAGTACGCTACTGGAATACCTACTAAATAATAACCGATAAACATCGCTACGCATATAGGTACAACTTTTTTATAGCCACGAAGAACTCCTGCTAAAGCTGATGCAAAAGAATCACAAATTGCAAAACCTATCGCATATAATAATAAATGTGTTGTTAGTGCTATAACGCCTAAATCTTTACTATATAAATATGGAATATTAGCATCGAATATCCAAACAATCAGTCCTGCTAAAAATGCAAAAATCATTCCCATTATTACTCCAAGAATTGTATAACGGCGTGCCATTTTATAATTTTTTGCCCCTACGTGATAGGCTACTATTATCGTAACAGTATTTGCTATACTCCCTGGTAAACTATATAAAAAACCTGAGAAATTCAATGCTGCCTGATGCGAGGCTATAATTGTTGTATCAAAACGTGACACCATTAGAGATAGAGTAGAAAATACTACAGTTTCTAGCGCTGTGGCTATAGCTATCGGTACTCCTAGCTTAAATATTTCTCCCCAATGTGAGAATTTAATTCCTTCTTTTTCAAAAATCTTATATTTATTAATTTTTGGGTGCTTTAGTGTTAAAAATAAAGCTATGAAGAACAACACCGTATAAGTCAACGATACCGCCATACCATTACCTGCTCCACCAAGCTCTGGCATCCCTAATTTACCAAAGATGAAACCATAAGCTAATAAAACATTCACAGGTACAGAAATTACCATCATTATCATCGATAATCCAGTAAGTCCAAGGCTGTCCATAAAAGCTCTAAGTACAACATATAAAAATATCGGTAAAACTCCTATACTTTCGTAAAATAAGTATTTTTTTGTAACCCTAGCTATGTTTTCATCCATGCCTAACCCATTAACTATGGGCTCTGCTAAAGTATTTAATCCTATAATAAGTATGATACTAATAAAAACTGCAATATATAAAAACTGACGAACTTTCGTTGGGATTTCTTGTTCTCGCCCTTTCCCCATCAATTGTGACACAATCGGAACTATTGCAAGAACTATAGAATTTAGGGTATACATTACAGGATTCCAAATATTAACACCCATGCTAACTCCTGCAAGGTCAGTAGGACTGTAATGACCAGCCATAAATGTTCCTATCATCGATGATGAATAAGATATTATTTGATATATTAGAACTGGCAATAACAATTTAATAAAAATTTTAGACTGTTCTTTTATATTCTCACCTTGATACATAGTTCCTCCTTATTTTATTTACACTTTTATATCATTGTATATCTAGTTATAATTAATTTTCCACAAAAAAAATCCAAAAGTAAATACTTTTAGATATCATCGATTTATACTAATATGCAACTGAGACTTGAATAGATTAGAAAACCGTTAGTTTAATCGACAACTCAACCTCAACAAAAACTTACACCCACAATGACATTACTTAATGCTGCTTCCTTCCGGACCTGACATGGTTCATAAGTATTGCGTCGTAAGATGCCTCAGTCTCAACATTACGTGTTAAACTCGACATTCCCTAGTCTACCCGCATCTCAGTATTCAGCCTTGCTAAAGCGGATTGCAAGTACAGGGCACCGCTAACTCCCCACCTAGCATTTCTTAATTATAGCAAATAAAAAATTAAAAATCAAGAGCTTTACAAAAAAGGTTATAGCTATAAAATATATCTCCTTAGTTACTTTTATCAATCTCTCACTAATTACTCTAATGTATTAATTTATCCAGGTCGTCTATATTTAAAATACAGTCTTCCTCATTAATGACTAAACAAGGTATTCCTATTTGCATACACCCTTGAATTCCTTCAAATGCTTTATATGTATCTCTAACATACAAAAATTGTTTCAAATTTTTTAGCGAAGATAATATTTCTACCTCTTCATAACCTATTTCCAATTCTGCTAGTTTTTCTTTAAATGGTGCTGTATCGGGACAACTCTGTGCATAGTATAAAATGTTTTCCATAAAGTATTTATCCTCTCTATCGTATTTATTTAAATTCTTATACTTTTATTTTAACACAAAATAAAAATAAGCTCTATATTTTAAATGTCGATTTGAACAAAAAAGTTAGATTAAAAATCTAACTTTTTAGAATTCAAATATTATAGAACTTATTTTTTCCTTTGTATCTTAACTCTTTTTATCGAATCAGAAAATACTGACGCTAAAAGTATCCCCATCGCAATAGCTCCAGCTTGCAGTAAGGTTTCTATACCTACTTTAAATGCCACATTGTAATTTTTTGTAACTAAGTTTTGCATAGTATTGTACATTCCATACCCAGGAACAAGGGGAATTATTCCAGTATATATAAATATTGTCGCTGGCATACGAAGTAATTTAGAAGTACTCGTTGAAAGAATTCCTACACATAAAGCACCAAAAAAACTTCCTACTACAATATCCGTCAATAATTTAACTATTACATATATCAACCATCCAGCTGCTCCTATTAATGAGCAGCTTAATAGCGATTTTTTAGGTGCATTAAAAAATATTGCAAATGCAAATGTTACAACGAATCCTGCAATAAATTGTATATAAATATTATATTCCATAAACTACTCCTTTACACTATTTTTAATCCCATAACTACACCTAATGCTATTGCAACCGATACAAAAATAGCTGATTGTACCCCTATTATTCCAGATAAATAATCCCCTGCCATAAAATCACGAACTGAATTGGTAATCTGTACCCCGGGAACAAGCGGCATAAGGCTTACGATAATTATACTTACCGGGTTATGTATAAAAAAGAATTTAGCAAGTATCATTACTAGTACTGTAGAAATAAATGCTCCTAAAAAATTTGTTAAAAAATATATCACTTTATATCTTCCAATAAATAGTAAAAATGCAGCTTCTACAGCCATAACGACAAAAGAAACTATACTGTCTTTGAACGTTCCTCCAAACATAATTGCAAAAAATGGTGCTGATATAGTCAATGCAGATAATACCGCTAAATTAGAATACCTAGTTTTATTTTTTATATCTTTCATTTTTCTAAAGGCATAATCTAGAGAACATCCACCCATAACCATTTTTCTCGATAAGTCATTTAATAATGAAATTTTTTCAAGATTCCTATCTCCTAAAAATACTCTTCTCATTGCTGTATAAGTCGTATCATCATATACAAATGATACAATCACAAAATTATAGGTAACTAGAATATTTGGAGCTTTTGTATTCCCAAACGATTTATAAATTCTATTTACTGTATCTTCTACTCGATACACTTCTGCACCATAAAACAACATACTTTTAGCGATTTTCACACTAAAATTCAAAAGTTTTTTTGCATCTTGTTCACTTTGCAATAGCTGAATCATCCTTTACCTCCTTTTCCGTTCAAATATACCTTTTATTTTTTAACTTATAACTTCTTCTATTTTTTTAGCCTTAGCTTGTAATTCAAGCACTTTCTCACTTTTTTCTTCTTTAGCTTTTTCCAACTGAGATAATATATAATTTACTTTATCTAACTCTTGTTTTTGTTTTTTTATAAATAAATCATTTTTTTCTTTTGATAAAAATTTGCCAAAATTCTTTTCGTCTTCTGTTAAAGACATATGCCCATCAGTTGCGACTATAATCTCATAAATATGTCCATCTTCTTCTATAATATCTTCTGCAATAATAGTATAGCCTAAATCTTGTAATTTTTCACGGACAAATCTCTCTCCTAGATTTGGTTGTAATATTAAATTTGGTCTATTAATTAGTTTATCTTTTCCTTTTTCTAAAATATCAGCAATTAATTTTCCTCCCATGCCACAAATAGTAATTACTTCTATATTATCGGCAAGCTCAATTGCTTCTAACCCTGCCGCTTTTCTACATTCGATAACTCCTGATAGGCCTTCTTCTTTTACATTTTTTATAGAAACCTTATGAGGTCCTTCCACTATTTCACCGGCAATAGCAAAGTTAATCTTGTTTTCTTTCGCTAGATAAATTGGCAAATAGGCATGATCACTTCCTATATCAGCCAAGCGCTTATCTTCTACATAACTCGCTACTAATTTCAATCTTTTATTTATTGCTAGCATTTTCATCCTCCTATCTTCTATAATTACTAATCCAAAAAGTCTTTACTAAAACTTGTCGTAATTATTGTTTTTTTCTTTTTAGAATCAAATTCTTCAAAATTTGTAATAATAGTATCTCCAAATTCACTTTTTAATTTTTTTGATAATTTTCTTAATTTTTCTTCTCCTTTATAATCCTTAGAATCAAAAATATCAAGTTGGACTTTTAGTTCTTTCTCTTTTTTTATATCATTTAACGACACTCCTAAAAGTCTAACACCTTTAGAAAAATCATAATGTTCTAACAATAATTCCCATGCATATGTGAAAATTTTGTCAGGTTGATTAATATATTCTGGAATCTTCTTCGATCTTGTTATACTTTTAAAATCGCTAAATTTTATCATAATGGATATATTATTTCCAACATAATCCCTTGTTTGTGCACGATTGCTAACTTTTTTACTTAATTTTTTAATTTCATTAGAAATATCATCTTCTTCAATAAGATCTTGAACAAATGTTTTAGAATTACCAATAGATTTTCTTTCTACAGTATATTTTAATTCCCTATTATCTTCTCCATTAGCACATTGTTTAAGTCTTAAACCCTGAATTCCCAAAACACTATGTAAAATGACTTCGTTAGCTTTAGCAACATCCCCTATAGTGTTGATACCTAGTTTTTTTAACTTTTTAGTTGCCGCTTTCCCACAACCATGCATTTCGCCTACATCTAGATTCCAAAGTGTCTCTTTATAATTTTTTTTATTAATAATAGTAAAACCAAGTGGTTTTTTGAAGTCCGAACCCATTTTTGCGAAAAATTTATTAAACGAAACACCCACACTTGAAGGCATACCTAGTTGTTTATAAATTATTCTCTGGATAGTTGCTATTGCTTTTATAGGTTCTGAAAAGTCACTCAAATCTATATATGCTTCGTCAACTGAAATAACTTCTACTTTTTCAGTATATTGGCGAACCAAATCAAAAATTCTCTTTGATTCTTCTTGATATTTTACCATATCAGGCTTAAGTATTTTTATATTTGGACACAGTTTTCTTGCATCACCTACACGCATAGTTGATTTTACACCTTTACCTCTAGCTTCATAATTACATGTTACAATAATTCCATGACGTGTTTTGACTTCTCCAGCAATAGCTAAAGGGTTCCCTTTTAATTCTGGATCATATTTTTCTTCTACACTAGCATAAAAACAATTCATATCAATATGCGCTATTACCTTTGACATCAATCCACCTCCTATTTTTGTAATATATTAAGAGCAGGATATTTATATAGCAACTTGCACTACACTATACTCCCGCTCTTATATTTAGTAATTTTAAATCAGTGTAAAATTAACAATTATAATAGGTTTTCTCTTTGTATTATCATATAATAAACTTGATAACATACTTCTAACTTCAGCTTTTATAGCTGCACATTCTCTGATACTCTTAATAGGATTACTTTCTATATACTCTATTATTTTTTCTTCCGCTTCTTTTATAAGCTCCATACTCTTCTTAACGTATACAAATCCTTTTGTTTGGATACATGGACGACCTATAAGAGTTTTTTCTTTTCTACTAATAGCATAAGATGCTACAAAAATCCCATCATTTGATAACAGTTTTCTATCTTTAAGAACGCTATCTTCAACATCCCCAATTCCACGACCATCTACTAAGATATTCCCTACTGTAACATTATTAGGTATTACTTTTGCTCTATTTCCACTAATTTCTAGTGTAGCACCTTTTGCTAGAATATGAATATTGTTAACCGCTACTCCTGTTTCTGCTGCGATTTCAGCATGTTTACGTAGATTTCTGAATTCTCCTTGAACTGGAACAAAGAATTTTGGCATAAGCATATTTAACATCATCTTCAATTCTTCACGAGTAGCATGACTTGCTGCATGAAGACGTTTTGATGCCGTTACTACATGCGCTCCAAGTTTAACAAGAAGATTCAATGTTTGGAACAACATTACTTCCATGTTAGGCGATGGTGTCGCTGCAATCATAATAGTATCACCTGATTCTATTTGAATACCTTTAATATTCTTCTCGGCAATATTCTTCATAGCCTCAATAGGCTCTCCTTGATCACCTGAAGATAAAATACAAATTTCATTTTGTGGATAATTGCCAAGCTCATCTACTGTAATTAAGTTTTCATCTTCTATTGCCAAGTAATTCATATTTCTCGCAGTATTAATAGAATCTTCTATCGCTTCTCCTAGTAATAAAAGTTTTCTATTTTGCCCTAATGCTGCGCGAACTATATGTGAAATTGTTAAGAAATTTGAAGCGTAACAAGTTACGATTATACGTTTATTCGCTTGATAAAATGCATTATCAATTTGCTCAGCTGCTTCATTTTCCGGTACATTATAGCCTTTCATATTAGCGTTGCTAGAATCACTAAGCAAAGCTAATACACCTTTTTTACCTAATGTACTTATTTTTACAATATCAGATTTATACTCTTTACTTACAGATTGGTCAAACTTAAATTCTCCAGTATAAACAATATTACCTTGTGATGTTTCTATACAAATACCAAGTGAATCAGGCATAGAGTATGTTGTTTTGAAAAAAGTAATACTCGCATTGTTAAAATCATATTTGTTATTTTCTTTTACATAGTAAAACTTAATACGACGTTTTATTCCTAAATGTTTTAAATGATTTTTTAATAAATCAATAGTTAATTTAGACCCATAAACTGGACATTTAAGTTTATCTATTATATATGGTACAGCCCCCATAGAACTTACGTGACCATTTGATAGGAATATCCCTCTTACTTTTTGTTTATTACGAACTAAATAGCTAATGTCTGGAATTACGGCATCAATACCAATCATCTCTGTTTCAGGGAACATAAGACCTGCATCAAGCACAAAGATTTCATCAGCTATTTCTATCATATACATATTTTTAGCTACTTCATCCACTCCTCCTAGAGGTGTAATGCAAATTTTAGGAATTAGTTTTTTAACTTTGTTTTCTTTTAAACTTACTTCCTTTTGTATGCTACTTTGATTTTTTTCTATTTTTATATTCTTTTTATTTATGGGTTTATTATTTCTCTTTTGGTGAGTTTTTTGCTTATTATTGCTGTTTTTACTTACTTGGACATTCTTTGCAATACTAATATTATTATTACTCATTATTTCCTCCTTGTTTAATCATACTTTTTACCGGTTCAAAATCTCTTCTATGGATTGGGGTAATACCGTATGCCTTTAACCCTTCCAAATGCTTTTTCGTTCCATAACCTGCATTATTTTCAAAATCATAGTATGGATATTTCTTTGCATATTCTTTCATTAATCTATCACGGTAAACTTTTGCTATAACTGAAGCTGCTGCGATAGAAACACTCTTTTCATCACCTTTTACCATACTAAAGTTAGGTATTGGATAGTTTTCAAAAGGCATTGCATCAATTAATAAAAAATCTGGTCTTACTTTTAATTGTTCTACTGCACGTTGCATCGCAATACGTGCGGCATTATAAATATTATATCTTTCAATTTCTTCATTACTCACTTCGCAAATAGCGTATGCAAGTGCTTCTTCTTTTATTTTTTCAAAAAGTTCTTCACGCTTTTTCTCTGATAATTTTTTTGAATCATTTAATCCTTCAAAATAACTACCTTGTTTTAAAATTACCGCTGCAGCAACAACTGGCCCTGCTAATGGTCCACGCCCTACTTCATCAATACCACAGATGTATTTACATCCTTTATTATAACATTTATTTTCATAAAATGATTTTTTTTCGTACTCTTTTTTATAAAAAAGTTTTTTTTCTTGTTTTTTATCAAAACTTGCCAACAATTTTTGAACACCACTTCTCTCATCATTTCGTAACTGTTCTAAAATTTTTTCATTTGGATTATCTTGTGATAAAATTTCTTTTACTTCATTAATTTTCATCACTAACCTCTTCGTTTATCATATCATTATAGTTATCTAATGTAATTAGCCCAAACTTTTGTGTTCTAAAATCTTGAATAAGAAGTTTTATTGTTGAATCATAATCATAATCCCCACCAATTTTTTTGAAACGTTTATCTGCAATTTTTTCCATTATAAAGACATTCTCATCATCAGCAGTAACATCTATTTTATACAGATTTTTCATATTTTCTAAATAACTTTGTTTTAATAATTCTATTAAATACAAACTTACATCATCAAGCGGTGTAATATCATCTTTTATAGAACCAATTAGACTTAATTTCTTACCAATTTCTTGATTATCGAACTTCGGCATAAGAATACCTGGAGTATCTAAAAGTTCTATATCTTTATTAAGTTTTAACCACTGTTGTTTTTTTGTAACACCTGGTTTATTGGCGGTATTTGCTACATTTTTCTTAATTAATTTGTTTATAAAAGTAGACTTTCCAACGTTAGGAACTCCTATAACCATTGAACGAATAGCTCGTGGTTTAATTCCTTTAGCCACTTGTCTTGCAATTTTTTCTGCAAGCTCTTCTTTTGCTTTGTCAATAACTTTATTTAAATTATTACTGTTTTTAGCATCTGTATAAACTACCGTATAACCTTTTTTCTCAAAATAATTCTTCCATTTAGCTGTTTCTGTTCGATCACATAAGTCTATTTTATTAAAAATAATTATCTTCTTTTTATCTTTTACTACTTCATCTAAATACATATTATGAGAAGATAATGGGCAACGAGCATCTACTAATTCAAAAACTATATCTACTAATTTTAATTTTTCTTTTACTTCTCTTGTTGCTTTCGCCATATGCCCAGGAAACCATTGAATTACCATGAAATTTTATCTCCTTTAAATTTACTTTATTTGTTTTTTTTATTAACAATTCTTCAATACTTTTTTAACAGTCCTTTATATTTTACCATATTTTAGTCATTTTTTTTACATAATATGATAGTTTTATGAAATAAAATCATTACTTATTTCTTAAATTTCTTATAGATGATTATAACTACCTCTTTATAGAAAACATAATATCTATAGTATAAATTCACACTAATTACAGTAAAAAAGAGAAGTTAAAAACTTCTCTTTTTTACTAACGTTTATCAATTTTTTTAACTACCGTATCTCCTAAAATTTGAATAGCAAAAACGATAACTAGAATTAACACTGTAGCAACAAATGTTAGTGTACTATTATTACGTTGGAACCCATCTAAATAAGCAAGGTTTCCTAAACCACCAGCACCGATAACACCAGCCATCGCTGTTGCACCTACTAAGGCAATAGCTGTAACTGTCAGACCAGAAACAATAGCTGGTAAACTCTCTGGAATTAATACTTTAGTTATAATAGTGATTCTTTTTGCACCCATTGCACGAGCAGCTTCTATAACACCCTTATCAACCTCACGAAGACCTATTTCTACAAGTCGAGCATAGAATGGTGCTGCTGAAATAATAAGCGCAGGAATAGCAGCTTGAACCCCAATAATAGTACCAATCAAAGCTTTTGTAAAAGGAATTAATAATACTATTAAAATAATAAACGGAATTGCCCTAAAGATATTTACTATCGCCGTTACAACAGTGTAAAATCCTCTACCAAAAATACCTTTACTATTTGAAGTAATATAAAGTAATAATCCTAAAAATAATCCAAGTAAAAATACTGCAATCAATGACTCAAATGTCATAATTAATGTTTCTATTGTTTTTTCTTGAACTTTATCCCAATTAACTCTTGAAAACTCAAACATTATAACACCTCCGTTAAAATTCCTAGCTCATTTAATCTAGTTATTACTTTCTCCACATTTTCGTTACTTCCTATTAGTTGAACAAATAAAGTTCCTATATTAGCATTTGCTGTTTTATCTATATGACCATTGATAATATTAAAATCAAAATCAATTTCTTTTATCAGCATACTAAGAATAGGTTTTTTAGACGTATTATTATCAAACGTAAATTTAATTATTATACCGTCTGTAAATACTTTTTTCCACTCTTCAATATTTTCGCGTTCTTCTATCTCTGAAGCAAATGATGTTTGACTTAAGAATTTTTTAGTAACTTCTTGTGTCGGATGATAGAATACTTCTGATACTAATCCATCTTCAGCTATAGTTCCTCCGTCGATTACTGCTACTTTAGTGCAAATAGTTTTTATAACATTCATTTCATGAGTAATAAGAACTACGGTAATATTAGTTTTTTTATGAATTTCTTTAATAAGATTTAGAACTTCTGCAGTGGTTTCTGGATCAAGTGCACTCGTTGCTTCATCACAAAGTAGTATCGATGGGCGCCCTGCTAATGCGCGCGCAATACCAACTCTTTGTTTTTGCCCACCAGATAATTGAGAAGGATAAGCATTAAGTCTATCTTCAAGTCCTACCAGTTTCGCAAGTTCTTCTACTCTTACTTTTATTTCTTGTTTTGATTTTCCTAAAATTTCTAATGGGAAAGCTATATTTTCTGCAACTGTTCTACTCCACAAAAGATTAAAGTGTTGGAAAATCATTCCTATTTTTTGGCGTTTCAGACGACGTTGTTCCTCTGTAATTTTATTAAAATCATCACCATCAATAATTACTTCTCCATCTGTTGCAACTTCCAATCCATTTAGAAGGCGGACTAGTGTACTCTTACCTGCACCAGAATAACCAATTATTCCGTAAATATCCCCTTCCTCCACTTTAAGATTAATATTTTTCAATGCATGAACTTTATTATCATATACCTTGTTTACATTTTTCAATTCAATCATGCGCTTCTCCTTTCAATAATTTTCTATTATTTCTAAAATAAAAACACCCTTACTCCTCCACGGAATAAGGGCGTTTTACGCGGTACCACCTTATATTTTACTTACAACTACTAACATAGCTTATCCTATAACGTGGATACCCGAACAAAGTTTACAATTAATGTTTACCTTATTAACCACTCGAACCATTTTCCTAAATGTCACAATATGTCTTCACAGCAAACGACACTCTCTTTGATTATTTAATCTAGTACTTATACGAGTATTGGTTTTATATTAAACTTAGCTATTAGTATAGCATCATATTTTTTTACTGTCAAGAATTAACTTAAATATTCTTTTAACACCTATTTAAACTAATCTTGGTTATCTACTTTATACTATTTTCTCTTAAGTATTCCCCTACTAAGCGAGCCATATCATCTAGAAGATCATCTAGTTCCTCCCAGTTTTTCACGGTTGCTCCACTTGCTAAAGGATGCCCACCTCCTGCATATTTTTCTGCAAGAGTATTAATAACAGGACCTTTTGAACGAATTCTTACACGCACTTTGTTTCCTTCATCAATTGCAAAGCACCATGCGTAAAGTCCTTCAAGACTTCGTAGTAGATTTACTCCAGTAGAAACTTCTCCTGGATCAACTCCATACTTATCCATATCTTCTTTCGTGATTTTCAAATAAGCTACACCATCTTGATATACATCATATTTTTCAAAAATAAATGCTCTAAAACGCATAAGATTTTCACTAATAATCTCCATTTTATCCAAGAGTTCACTCATGTTAAAGTCATATTTTATAAGTTCAGATGCCACTCTCAATGTTTCATTAGATGTATTCGGGAATAAAAATCTACCTGTATCCCCTACTATACCTAAATAAAGTAATTTTGCCGCTTCATCATTTAGTTTAATATCATATTTTTTATTTAGATATGTATAAAAATTATAAATAAGCTCACTACAAGACGAAACCTTAGTATTAACTAAATTAATGTCTCCATAATTATCCAAAGGTGGATGATGATCTATTTTTATTAAAAAGTTATTTTTTGTAAATAGTTTCCCATCTATTCTAGGAAAGTTGGCTGTATCCGTTATTATTACCAAAGCATCTTTATAGTCATCTTCTACAACTTCATTATTTTCAAACAGAAAACACAGTGACGGTGAATCTTTTCCTACTGTAATAACTTCTTTTTCAGGAAAGTTAGTTTTTATAAGTTGGTACATCGCACCTTGTGATCCATAAGCATCTGGATCTGGTCTTTCATGACGATGAATAATTATTTTTTTACTTTCTTTTATTTTTCGAAAAATTTCTTCATATAGATTTTCATAAGTTTCTAACATTTAGCTTCTTCTTTCTACTAGTTTCTTTGGAATACTTGACAAGTTACCATGGCCTTAGCTACTAATTCAGTTTTATCAAATACTTCTACATCAAATTTGGCAGTTTTTCTACCTATATCCAAAATATTAACTTTTGTTGTCACTGTACGATCTAACGGAACTGATTTCAAGAAATACAATGAAACATTTTGCATAAGAACTTCACTTCTATTATAGTTGTAACTTGTTATATGAATTGATTCATCGATAATACTTAATAATGCTGAGCTAGAGAAAGTACCGAACTGATCTAGCATTTGAGGAATAATTTTAACTTGCAGCCCATCAGCTCTTGGTACAATACCTTTACGCATAATTTCATCAAAAGTATCGTTGTTATGTCCTTCTTGGAATCTATTACTAGTTAATAATGAATTAATTACTAATTTTCTAGTTACTACTCCTAGTAATGTGTTTTTTGCATCAATTACAGGCATAAGTTCAAATCCTTCTAATAGCATAGTATTTGCTACAGAAGAAATAGGAGTATCTAATGTTGTTGTAGAAACCTTACGTTCCATAACTTCCTTAATTAATGCATCTTTATCTTTCAAGAATACATCACGAGCAGTAATAATACCAACTAATTTTCCATATTCATTGACAACTGGATATCGTGTATGTCCTACTTTCAATTGAAGATCATACCAATCTTTTACTGTATTATTAAGATTTATTATATATAAATTCTCTACTTTTATATAAATACTTTCTACTGTTATAATGTCACGTTTAATAATTTGGTCATTTGTTACCCTATTAATTAAATGCGTTACAGAAAAAGTATCGTGTGGTGTAATAATTAATGGAAGATTTTTACTATCTGCTAATGATTTTATATTATCATTTGGGATATATCCTCCTGTTACTAAAATAGCACAGCCTTTTTCCAATGACATTTCAATAATTTTTGGACGATTACCTATTATTAATAATGTCCCTTTTCTTATATGTTTTCCTACTTGTTCAGAATCCATAGCTCCAATCGCAAAATCTTGAACTATTTCATGAATTCCACCACGTCCTGCTATTAATTGTCCACTAACTATATTTACTATCTCAGAATAAGATAATTTTTCAACATTATCACGTTCTTTTTTCTGAATACGCACTGTTCCAACACGCTCTATTGATGATACAAATCCTCTATTTTCTGATTCTTTAATGGCTCTATATGCTGTTCCTTCACTAACTTTCAATTCTTTTGCCACTTGACGAACTGAAATTTTGCTTCCTATCGGTAAACTTTTTATATACTCTAATATTTTCTGATGTTTCGATTTCACAATTTTTCCTCCTTTTTTATTATAATACAAACTTTTATTTTATAACACTTTACTACTATAAATAATTATATACTTTTTAAGGCTCTATTTCAAGCATAAAAACGACGAAATTTAAGTTCTATTGCTTACATTTCATCGTTTTAAAGAGTTTTATTTTTAGAAGAATAATTTATATTAGTAGTATAAACATTATTCCCACTTTATATTATTACAGCAATGTTTTTACTTTTCTTCTATAACACCTTTATAGATTTTTTAAAAATTATATTACTACTTTCTACCAGCTGGTAGTTTTTTAGCATACCCTTCTTTAGTCTCTTGTTTAGCTCGAGCAATTACTAGTGAATCTGCTGGAACATTTTTAGTAACAGTAGAACCTGCTGCTATAACTGCACCATCTCCTATTTCAAGTGGAGCTATTAAATTTGAATTACATCCTATAAAAGTATTACTACCTATTGTAGTTTTATATTTATTTTTACCATCGTAATTTACAGTAATTGTACCACAACCTATATTTGTGTTAGCTCCGACAGTAGTATCTCCAAGATAGCTTAAATGGGCTGTTTTAGAGCCTTCTCCATATACTGTATTTTTCAACTCTACAAAGTTTCCTACTCTAACATTTTCACCAAGCTCACAATTATTTCTAATATGAGAATATGGTCCTACACTTGTTTTATCACCAATTTTTGAATCTCTAATAGTTGAAGATAAAACTTTCACACCATTACCTATAACTGCATTTTCTAAATATGAATTAGGTTTTATTTGACAATCTTCTCCTATAATTGTATTCGATTTAAGTGTCACATTCGGGTAAATAGTAGTGTCTCGTCCAATAATAACATTAGGTGCAATATAAGTGTTAGTAGGGTCTACCAATGTTACCCCCGCTAACATATGCCTTGTATTGATTCTATTACGCATTACATTTTCTGCATAAGAAAGTGCCACTCTATCATTAACTCCAAATGTTTCGTCAAAGTCATCACATAGATAAGTTTCAATAATTTCTTTTTGCTCACGAACTAAAGCAAGTACATCTGGCAAATAATATTCCCCTTGCTTATTATCATTTTTTACCTTTTCAAGCATTTCAAATAGTAGTTTGTTATCGAAACAGTATATCCCTGAATTAATCTCTTTTATCTGTTTTTCTTTATCAGTTGCATCTTTTTCTTCAACAATTTTCACTAATTTTCCATTAACATCTCGAATGATTCTTCCATAAGCAAACGGATCATCAGCAATAGCAGTTAGAACGGTTGCCTTTGCATTACTATTTTCATGATGATCTAACATACTATTTATTGTTTCAGGACGAATAAGTGGAGTATCTCCATACATGACTATAGTTGTTCCTTCTTTATCAGCAAGCTCACTTTTTGCCATTTTTACCGCATGTGCTGTTCCTAACTGTTCAGCTTGAAGAACAAACTTAGTTCTATCGCCTAATACTTCTTTAACTCGTTCAGCTCCATGCCCAACTACTGTAATTACTTCTTGCATCTCTAAATCGCTCAAACTGTCTAAAACAAGTTCTACCATAGTTCTATCACAAACTTTATGCAATACTTTATATAATTTTGATTGCATTCTTGTACCTTTTCCAGCTGCAAGTATTACCGCATATCTGTTATTGCTCATTAATTTTATCCTCTTTCTCTACTTGTCTTAATTTTTCTATTACATTTCCTAACTTAACATCAAAAGTTCCGTTAAATTCATCAATATTATCAATTTTTGATAAATATAAATAATCATCTTCGTGTTCTCTAGGTGAATCATAACACTGTGTTATTATTACCTTTCCTACTACAGTCACATCAAATTCATTCATAAGACTTTCCATACCAGTAAGTACTCCACCACCACGCATAAAATCGTCTACTAACAAAACTTTTGAGTGAGTTTCTAAACTTCTTTTAGATAAAATCATAGTTTCTATTTTTTTAGTTGATCCTGAAACATAATTTATCGCAACTGTCGTTCCTTCTGTTACCTTATTGTCACGTCTTATAGTGATAACCGGTTTATTTAAAATAGATGCTATCGCATAAGCAACTGGAATACCTTTTGTAGCAACAGTAACTACCGCATCAATTTCTTTATTTTTGTAAACAGTCGCTATAACACGCCCTAATTTATTCATAAGACTAGGATTTCCTATTATATCAGACATAAAGATATAGCCACCAGCAAGCAGGCGACTTCCATCATTGATTTTATCTATAAACTCATTAAGAATAACCTTAGCATCTTCTTCTACTAATGTTGGTGTAAAAATAACTCCTCCGCTAACACCAGCAAACGTTCTAACTTCACCAATATTTTCTTCTTTAAAACCATTTTTTATAATATGGATATCTTCACTAATTGAAGATTTTGCTTGGTTAAACTTTGAAACAAAATATGTCAAAGGTATTAGCTTATTTGGATTATTTAATAAATACTCCGTCATTACTACTATTCTTTCGCTTCTCTTTAATTTCATCTTCTGCTCCTTGTAAAACATATTTCACACGAACTACGATATAATTCTATAAAATTTAGATTTTCAGTATTAATTCGTATATTATACCTATATAATATCATTATCGTTCGGATTAGTAAAGAGAAACTCCTTTTTTCTATACTAAAATCAGTTGTTTCGTCCTTAATTTTCACAAAAAACTTACTTTTATAAAAAACAAATAAAGAAACTCTTCTAAATTATTCTTCTAAAGACTCAGCATAGTTCCCCCAAACCTCTAGGTATTCTGCTGTTTCCCCAGACTCTCTTCTTCCAAAAAAGACAGTGAAAATTTTACCAAACCACCCTGGATAACCCTGTATCCTTATAAATTGCGTCCTATTATCCCCTAAGTCTAAAACTTTGCATATAAGTATAGATTTAAATGGTTTGTGCTCAGCGTGTATTTCCACAGTCATATTTTCTTCATCTATACTATATAATTCACAATCCATTACTACCCCTTCCTTAGAAGTTATATTATATTTTCTTCCAATTTCAAAAAAATCAGTATCCATTGAATAGGAAATTCCACTGTTTGTAGATAGATCCGGCAACCATTTATTCATCTCTTTTAATGCTTGCCAAGCAGATTCTGAACTAACATTTAATATTTTATCCCTTTGATACATTTTCATTATATTTCATCTCCATCCTTTTTATTTAGTGTATATAATTCATATTATTGCCTCAAATTTATTATACAACCACACTAAAATTTAGCAATATTAATTACGTCTGTATTTGCAATCAAAACAATTTTTCTCTATTACTTTACTTTCATCTGAATTTCTTGTAACAACTATACTATAATTAAAGCAAAACCTTGACTTATATTCCTTTATATAGTAATATTCATTTATAAATAAAGAATAAGGAGTTTATTTTTTTATGAGAAAATATTTTGGAACAGATGGTATTCGTGGCGTCGCTGGCGAATCACTTACCTCTGATTTAAGCTTTAAAGTAGGAAAAGCCCTTGGTAAACTACTTACTGAAAAAAAAGAGCGCCCAAAAGTAATAATTGGTAGAGATACTAGAATTTCTTGTGACATGATTGAATACGCCCTAACAGCAGGACTAACAAGTGTTGGTGTAAATGTTATGACTGTAGGAGTTATCCCTACACCAGCTATAGCATATTTAACTAAAACTATTGAAACTGATAGCGGAATTATGATTTCTGCTTCACATAACCCATATCAAGATAATGGAATTAAAATTTTTGGCCCAGATGGATTTAAACTTACTGATGAACAAGAATTAGAAATTGAAACTCTGATTGACAATTCAAACGAAATAGCGAATGCTAGCTACGATAGAATTGGTAAATTATATTCAGGTAGCGAACTTAGTCAAAAATATATCCACCATATAAAACAATCTATTTCAGGTGACCTTTCTAACCTTAATATTGCACTTGACTGCGCTAACGGTGCTACAACAGGGGTTGCTCCATTCTTATTTGGAGATTTGGAAGCTGATATTGAAACGATTGGTTGTACGCCTAATGGTATTAATATCAATGAAAATGTTGGATCTACGAAAATTAATACCCTTACTAACTTTGTAAAAGAAAACAACGTTGACGTCGGCTTTGCTTTTGACGGGGATGGTGACCGCGTATTAGCAGTAGACGCTAACGGAAATGTTGTCGATGGAGATAAGATTATGTTTATCCTTGCTAAACATCTTAAAGAAAAAGGTGAACTTAACGACAATATGGTTGTTTCAACAGTAATGAGTAATATTGGCTTCTATAAAGCTATAGAAGAAAATGGTCTGCAATCTGTAAAAACTGCGGTTGGAGACAGATATGTTGTTGAAGAAATGAGAAACAATAACTACTCTCTAGGTGGAGAGCAATCAGGTCATATCATCTTGATGAACTACGCTACTACTGGAGATGGAATACTAACAGCTGTTAAACTAGCTGATATTCTAAAGACTTCTGGAAAAACTTTAGAAGAACTTGCTAATGAAGTAAATATTTACCCACAAAAACTAGTTAATATAAAAGTACTAGATAAAAAATTAGCAATGGAAGATCAAGACATTCTTGAAGAATGCGCTAAAGTAGAAAAAGAACTTGAAGGTAATGGTCGTATTTTATTACGTGCCTCAGGTACTGAAAATCTAATTCGTGTTATGGTCGAAGCTAGCAGTGATGAACTTACAGATAAATACTGTGAACAAGTCGCACAAATAGTTCGTGAAAAATACGAAGTCAAATAGTTATTGAAAAACTTTTAATATATACATAAAAACAAATATAACGAGATACGGATATTTCGCTATATTTGTTTTTATAATTCTCATATACTTTAAATTAAAATATTTAATTATCTTTTTTATTATCAGTTTTTTTTCTTTTGAAATGATATTTTTCACTTAATTTTTTTCGTATATTATATACATTATCTTGTATATTTCTATCTTCATTATTATCTTAATAATTTCCTAATATCAAAGATATATTTAAATATAAAGTTTTCTTTTTCGAAAGAAATTACTCTTAAACAGTAAACTAATACACCTCCTATATTTACTGTAATATAGGCACTATTTATATTTTTATTATAAGTAAAATAGTAACTATTCTCAAAATATTAATTTTTTTATGTAAAAATTTAATTATCAATATTTTTTTAAAAAAAATTAATATATTTAGAAATAATTTTGATTTTTCTCTTGTTTTTTGTATATACTTCTGATATACTTATAAGTGAAGTAATGTTATATTACTTCATATGTTCTTTTATTATAAGTCTCCCTAGCTTATAATAAAGACTTTTCATATTTACTCCCTTATTTCTACCTTACAATATTTTTTGTAAGGTAGGTTTTTTTATTTTAACCACTTTTCCCCTCTACTATTACTTGCATTTTTATTATAATATACACTTTGCTTCAAGATATTTTTTTGCTTATACGCAACATTCCTCTTGACTTTTATTGTTTCCTAAGGTAAACTTTAGTGTAGATAGAAAAGAATGGACGTGGGTCATATGATTAATATAACTAATCTAAGTGTTCGATATAAAGATACACTTGCTATTGATAATATAAATTTACAAATAGATAAGCCATCTATCATAGGTATTATTGGTCCTAATGGTGCTGGTAAGTCAACCCTAATAAAAGCTATTTTGAATATTATTCCTTTTGAAGGTACAGCAGAAGTTGATAACAAAATATCAAAAAATGCACTGAATAATATTGCATATGTAGAACAAAAAATAAACATTGATTATAATTTTCCTATTAAAGTTAGGGAATGTGTGTCACTTGGCGTTTACCCAAAAATAAAATTATTTCACAAATTAAAAAAAGAACATTGGAAAAAAGTTGATGATGCTCTTAAGTTGGTTGGATTAGAAGAATTTTCACATAGACAAATCAGTGAATTGTCAGGTGGACAATTTCAACGTGTTCTTATCGCTCGTTGCTTAGTACAAGAAGCTAAGTACATCTTTTTAGATGAACCTTTTGTTGGAATAGATTCTGTTAGTGAGGAAATCATTATGGATACATTGAGAAAACTAAAAGAAAAAGGACACACTATTTTGATAGTACACCATGATCTTCGTAAAGTTCACATGTATTTTGATAATGTTCTGCTTATCAATAAAGAACTAATTGCCTATGGAGAGACAAAAGAAACCTTCACAAGAGAAAATTTAACAAAAGCTTATGGCACAGATTTATTCTTCCTAGGGGGTGGTACTAATGATTAAAGAATTCATTGATGGGCTTTATAACTTTCATTTTTTACAAAATGCACTTATTACCGCAATTATCATTGGTATTGTCGCTGGTGCGGTAGGATGTTTTATCGTCCTTCGCGGAATGAGTTTAATGGGAGATGCTATTTCCCATGCTGTCTTACCAGGGGTTGCAGTTTCTTACATACTTGGTATTGACTTCTTTATCGGAGCTATAGCTTTTGGTTTACTTGCTTCGATTATTATTACCTTTATCAAAGGAAACTCAATTATCAAAAGTGATACTGCCATTGGAATAACTTTCAGTTCTTTCTTGGCACTTGGGGTTATTCTTATAGGTGTTGCAAACAGTTCTACCGACTTATTCCACATATTATTTGGTAATATTCTAGCTGTACAAGATATTGATATGTATATTACAATCGGAGTTGGAGTTTTTGTCTTACTTGTCATTAAACTATTTTTTAAAGAATTACTTCTTACTTCGTTTGATGAGTTATTGGCTAAAGCTATGGGAATGAAAGTTAACTTTTATCATTATTTACTTATGATACTTTTAACATTAGTTTCCGTTACAGCTATGCAAAGTGTTGGTACTATTTTAATAGTGGCTATGTTAATCACACCAGCTGCAACAGCGTATTTATATGCTAACAGCCTTAAAACAATGATATTCTTATCATCTACTATTGGAGCAGTTTGCTCAGTATTAGGTTTGTTTATTGGATACTCATTTAATATCGCTGCTGGTTCTAGCATTGTTTTAACACTTGCAACAGTATTTGCTATAAGTTTCTTTATAGCGCCTAAGCAAAAATTTATAAAACATAAAAAAAATAACTAAGTTCATAAATATACAACTTACTTTATGTTAAATTAAAGATTAAAATGATACTTAGTAGTCATTTTAAAAATTAAAGTAATATTCCCTAAAATTATTTTACAAAATAAAATTACCTAAATATAAAATACTTCTGAAATAATTAATAATTTTAGGGGAAATTATTATAATCTTTTCATCCGATAATAAGTATCATTACGAAATATCTTATACATGAAGTAAGCTATAATGAAAAAAATTATTAAATAAGGAGGCCTATAATATGAAAAAATTAGGTTTTAAGAAATTAGGATTTTTATCACTAATTTTTATGTTAGCTGTTGGACTATTCGCTTGTTCTAATGCTAATAAAAATTCAAATACAAGCGAAAAACTTAAAGTTGTGGCGACTAACTCTATTATCGCCGACATCACTAAAAACATTGCAGGTGATAAAATTGATTTACACAGTATAGTACCTGTTGGACAAGATCCACATGAGTACGAACCACTACCTGATGATGTTAAAAAGACTTCACAAGCTGACCTTATATTTTATAATGGTATTAACTTAGAAACTGGTGGAAATGCTTGGTTCACTAAATTAGTACAGAATGCTAAAAAAGAAGAAAATAAAGATTATTATGCCGTAAGTGATGGAGTTGATGTTATTTATCTTGAAGGGCAAAATGAAAAAGGTAAAGAAGATCCACATGCATGGCTAAATCTTGAAAATGGTATGATTTATGCAAAAAATATTGCTAAACAACTTAGTGCGAAAGATCCAAAAAATAAAGACTTCTATGAAGCTAATCTAAAAAAATATCTAGAAAAACTAGAAGCATTAGATAAAGAAGCTAAACAAAAATTCAACAATATTCCAAAAGAGAAAAAAATGATTGTAACTAGTGAAGGATGCTTCAAATACTTCTCTAAAGCTTACAACGTACCTTCTGCATATATTTGGGAAATTAATACAGAAGAAGAAGGAACTCCTGATCAAATTAAAGCATTAGTTGAAAAACTACGTAAAACAAAAGTGCCTTCTCTATTCGTTGAAAGCAGTGTTGATGAACGTCCAATGCAAACAGTATCAAAAGATACTAATATTCCAATCTTTGAAAAAATCTTCACAGATTCTGTAGCAGAACCAGGTCAAAATGGTGACAGCTACTACAATATGATGAAATGGAACTTAGATAAGATTGCTGAAGGGCTTTCTAAATAATTAACTTCCCCAGAAAAAATTCTCCTACAAAATAACTTTAAGTTTTGTAGGAGATTTTTTTAATCTAGTATTATCTTTTTAGCATCAATCATTCTTATTTTTTTATAATAATATCTTATAAACAATTCATATATTAAAATAAATAAAACTAAACTTATTAATAGTGATAAATAATCAAAATTATATACTACCTGACTATCTAATTCTTTCGACAACTTAATTAATAACACTTTTATTAATACATATTGATAGACTGTTCCTATAATAAAACCTATCAGTGCCACTATTCTATATTTAGACAATACTATTTGAGAACATTCACTAACAGAATACCCCATTATATTTAGGATAGAAATATTTTTCTTATTATTACTAACTATAACCTCAAGAGTTATCAGGAGAATAGATAATGACAAAATTACACCTATTACTGTCATAATCATTCGTATTATAGTATCAACAAAATCTCTCATTCCTAATGACATTTGAATCATTGAAGAAAATGACATTGCGGCAAAAATAATAAAGAATATTAGTGTTTTATTACTATACAAAATTGTCGACTCTAATTCTTTTATAAATTTTTCTTGTATCTTTAGTTTTCTTTTATTAATAATTTTATTTTTCAACTCTAGTTGTTTTAGTAAAACTGTTGTTGGTACATTTAATTTTAATAAAACATACATCATTGATAATATTAAGAATAGCAATGTCGGAAGTAATACTAAATATATTAACGGCTGTAGATGGAAATCTATTGTTAGATTTGTAAGTATATTATCCTTGTTTCTACTCTCATAAAACTTTGGCATCAATAAATACGAACTACCAAAACCTAAAAAAGTTCCTAAGAAAATCAGTAAGCTAAACACTGAGAAATTTTTTGATATAAACATATTACTGTATCCTAAAGCTTTTAAAATCCCTATCTTATGTTTTGACTGGTCTATATGCTGTTTTATGTAAAAAAGTAGCATTATTGCTGAACTAATTGAAAGTATTACTCCAGTAACAATTACAACAAACTTCGAAACTATGAGCTGTGTATCATAGAATTTTTTTTGAATTAAATTTAGAGTAGTTATATCTAAGTCTTTTAAATCTAAATAAAAATTAAAAAATAATGTCGTAACAAATACCGCACAAAAACTTATTATTACTACTGCTATAGCTTTCTTTAAATCTTTAACTTCAACTATCATAAATTACCATCCTATCTCAGCCACAGTTTTTGGAGTACTATTTTCTTCTATCGATGATACCTTACCACTTTTTACATGAACTATTTTATTGGCAATTTGTGCAATATTTTCATTGTGAGTAACCATTATCATAGTAAATTTTGATTCATTTCTTAATTTAAAGATATACTCCAATATACCTCTTCCTGTTTCTTCATCCAATGCTCCTGTAGGTTCATCCAAAAACAATACTTTTGGTTTCTTAGCTAATGCTCGAGCAATAGAAACTCGTTGCTGTTCTCCTCCTGATAATTCATTAGGATATTTTTCAACCTTATCCTCTAAACCAAGTTCTTTTAATATTTCAGAACAGTCACTATTATTTGCTAAATTAGCACCAACTCTAACATTCTGGAAAACAGTTAAATTATTTAATAAATAATATTGTTGAAAAACAAATCCTATATTCTTTCTGCGAAACTCTGTTAATTGAGTTTCTGTATAATTACTTATGTTTTCTCCATTGTATAAAACTTCTCCTGAATCTGACTTTTCTAAACCTGATAAAATATTTAATAATGTGGATTTCCCTGATCCAGATGCTCCTAATATAACTACAAAATCATTTTCATCTACACTTAGATTAATTCCTCTTAAAACATCTTGACCAGCAAATTCTTTCCTAATATCTTTTGCTAAAATCATTTAATTATTCTCCTTCAAAAAACTCTTTACTAAACTTCTAGCTATCTCTGTCGTTGCTTCTATTATCTCAATCTCAGTAAAACTATATATTCCTGTAACACTTAACGTTGCAATCCCATGACTATAAGTAAATAAATGTGTATAAAATTTTTCGGCGCTTTTTATAGATATCTTATATTCATTCACTATTGACTCTATAACTTTTTTATACTCATAATCATACATAGGGAGAAAATCTTTAAAATCTTCAATCTCTACACTTTTATTCATAAATAGCCATTCAAATAATTTTGGTTCATTTTTAGAAAATAATATATATTCAATTCCAAGCCTTTTAAATGGACTTTCATCTTTTAAAGAAATTTTAACCTTGTGTAAAAATTCATTTCTAGCTAATTGATTGACTTCTCTTATCAAATTTTCCATATTACCAAACAAACTAAATATTACTTTCGTAGAAGCATTTAATTCTCTTGCAATAGTTCGTGCACTTATTTCCTTTATCCCATTAATTCTTATAAAGTCAAGTGTAACCACTAAAATTTCTTCTTTAGTAAATTTAAACTTAGGTGCCATTGTATTCCCTCCAATAAGAAACAGGTGTTTCTTATAAGAATTATAGCATCTAAAATTTTGTTTGTCAAGAATAATCATATTATTATTGCGCTTTCAAATTTTATGTTATACAATAGTAGTGAATAATGATATAAGGAGTTATCTATGAATATAATTAAAAATTTTCCTACACCAATTGCTGGCCTTGCGCTTGGCTCTGTTGCTCTTGGCAATATGTTCCAAATATATAGTTCTACATTACAGACTATTTTTAGCTTATTATCTTTAATAATTATTATCCTATTAACAATAAAGTTCTTTCTATATAGCGATAAACTAAAAGAAGAAATGAAAAATCCTGTTTTAGCAACAGTGCTTGCGACTTATCCAATGAGTATTATGTTATTAAGTTCTTTTTTCAAAAAATATATAGGGTTATATAGTTTACCTACTTGGATTATTGGTATATGTCTTGATATTTGTGTTGTTAGCTATGCTACTTATAATTTTATTATCAAAGACAAACATATTAAAAATATTTATCCAACATGGTTTATTACCTTTGTTGGACCTGCTGTAGTTACAGTTACAGCAATAAGTTATAACATAGAAATATTAGGTAAGCTGTTCTTTTATTTTTCATTTATTAATTACCTAATACTTATTCCATTCGTCTTATATAGAGTTTATGTATATAAGCACTATAAGGATGGGGACTTCCCTACAATAACAGTATTTTCTGCTCCTGGCGGACTATTATTAGCTAGTTATATGATTGGTATTACTAATAAAAATTCGATTATTTTGAATATATTAATACCATTAACAATATTATTTTTTATTTTTGTACTTATGCAATTACCATTTTTACTAAATAGAAAGTTCTACCCTAGTTTCTCTGCCTTTACTTTCCCTTTAGTAATATGTGCTATAGCTTTTCAAAAAACCGGAATTTATTATCAACTAGGTGATTTTTCTATTCTAAAAATTTTAATTCATCTTAGCGAATTATTAGCGATAATTATTGTAATTTATATATGGTACGGCTTCATTAAAAATTTATCATATAAATAATTAAACTACTTTTTATAAAATATTTAAGGAGATGGTTTATATGAGTAGAAAAAAATATGCTATCATTATATTATTATTTACT
>OHAF01000524.1_pt1 | contig 40807 bp, 35 predicted proteins | sample 1577041 | NCBI WGS metagenome assembly OHAF01 (sample SAMEA3541495, study PRJEB24748) | human gut metagenome | biome: human gut; feature: human-associated habitat; material: faeces | place: China | collected 2012
ATTTGTGAGGGTGTGCAAAACCCGATTTTCGTTCCTATACAAGTGAGGAAAGACAAAATCGTTCCTCACTGTTTCTTGACAACTGAATAGTACAGCGCATCTTTTACCTTCCTTCTGCCGTCGGGAAACCGGCAAGCCACATGAGCGAACACTCGGACAAGCACTCATTCAATGCAGATGTCCCGAGTCTTCATGACTCAGACGGTGCGGCGCATCCGCAGCGAAGGCCACGACAAGCAGAAGAAATAATGATACTTGCGTCCAGTCCTAAAGTCGAGCGTTGAAGCGGCAGCATAGCCGTAAGCCGTCGCAACGAAGGAGGACGCCTCGGAGAGATCCTCGGAGGGGTGAGATTCCCATGAGGCCGCATGCACGGCCGGAAGGTGCGTTCCCTTTGACCGAGGGCGTCGTGGACAAATATCGGTTGTGAAACACAACGATTGATACAATGCAGACCGCCGCCTGCGGGAACAACAGACGGCGGTCTTTTACTTAACACGGAGGGACGAAAATGAACGACATCAAAAGAGGTCAAATTTACTATGCAGACCTCTCACCGATAGTAGGAAGCGAACAGGATGGATACCGTCCGGTCCTCATCCTGCAGAATGATATGGGCAACAGATTCAGCCCAACGACCATCGTGGCACCAATCACCAGTACAAAGCCTAATACGCATTTCCCGACGCATGTCAGAGTAGATATCGAAGGGTTGGTCAGCGGTTCTGTCGTCCTGCTTGAACAGATCAGAACCATCGATAAGCGCAGGCTTGAAGAGTATGTCGGAAAACTTGACAAAGCTCTAATGGCAAAGATCGATCACGCCATCATCACAAGCCTTGGGATCAAAGTCATGGAGGGGTTGCTGAAATGAAAAAGGACAGCAACAACGCCTCTTTCGTATACAGCGTGAATCTGCTCCGAATGCTTCTTGGCATGGAACTTATCACGAAAGAAGAATACAACAAGATCGTGGCGATCAGCGAGGATCATTACGGCACAAAGATTTTTTCCGTTTGATCAAAAAACTTCCGATTTTCGCTGGATGTTTCTGAACTCTTGTGGTATCTGTTTGTGTTGCCGAAAGGCAAAACCGCGGGCAAGCCCGCAGAAAGGAGTAGAGCGCAATGAACGTAATTGAGATCACAGCCGAGAAAGAAACGGTGCAAGAAACGATCCGGCTGGCAGCCTACTGCCGAGTATCCAGTGACAGCGAAGACCAGCTTCACTCCTTCGCCGCACAGATCAGGTACTACAAGGACTACGAGCGAAGAAATCCTCAGTACAAGCTGGTTGACATCTATGCGGATGAAGGCATCACCGGCACCTGCATGGACAAGCGAGATGATCTGCATCGGTTGATTCGGGACTGTAAGAAAGGCTTGATCGACCGCATCATTGTAAAGTCAGTATCCCGCTTTGCGAGAAACACTCAGGAGCTTCTGTCAACGATCCGCTTCCTTAAAGACATCGGCGTCAGCGTCTACTTTGAGGAACAGGGGATCGACACCGATAAACTGAATAGTGAAATGATCATTACATTCCCCGGTATGGCCGCGCAGCAAGAGAGCGAAGCCATATCGGGGAATATGCGTTGGAGCTATAAAAAGCGGATGGAATCCGGCGAGTTCAACTGCTGCGCCCCGGCATATGGCTTCAACCTTGTCGATGGCAGTCTGGTCATCAACGAAGCAGAAGCGGCAGTTGTCCGAAGGATATTCTCCATGTATCTGCAAGGATATGGGAAGCAGACGATCGCAAACAAGCTGAACGAGGAAGGCGTTTCTCGACGGCACGGAGTGAAAACATGGTACGCCTTCGGAATCGACTACATGCTGAACAACGAAAGGTATATGGGTGACGCCCTGCTTCAAAAAAAGTACACCACGGATACGCTCCCGTTCAGGAGAAAAGAAAACCGCGGGGAGTGTCCGCAGTACTATGTTGAGAACGCCAATCCCACCATCGTCAGCAGAGAAACCTATGCTGCGGTGCAAGAGCTTCAGAAATCCCGCCAAAAGAATGCCGGAGGGGAGAAAGCTGTTTATCCGCTGACCGGAATGCTCCGCTGTCCCGATTGCGGCAGGACGTATCGCAGGCAGCTCGTCAGAGGGAAGGCATACTGGATCTGCTCCGGCAAAGCCTCCGGCGCTACAACCTGTTCAAGCCGGCGGATGGCGGAGCCGGATGTGTACGAAGCATTTAACAGAATGCTCTTCAAGCTGAAGGAACATCATCCAATGCTCCTCGGCACATTGATTCGAGATATTGAAACCATGCAGAGCAAGACCAGCGAGAACCACGAGAAAATCGCAGAGATTGACAAGGAAATTGCTGACCTTGCCGCAAGGAATCTCGTCATCGCAAGGCTGCACACAAGCGGCATTCTGAACGGCTCCGACTACTCGGCACAGTCTTCGGAAATCAACAACCGGATCAGCGCCCTGCGATCTGAACGTAGGAAGAAACTTGCCGAGGACGAGGGCGATGAGCAGCTCGACAAGCTCAAGGAGCTGCAAGGTATCCTCGATGAATACGAACCGACAGCGGCCTTTAACGAGGACCTGTTCAATCAGATCGTTGAAACAGCAACTGTGATGAGCAGATCGGAAATCGTATTCCAATTGATCGGCGGTCTAAAACTGACCGAAAGCATCGCATGAAAGGACGGCGAAAACAGATATGAAAAACAGGAACATACCCTTCGGATACAGATTCGAAAACGGAAAGATCATTATCAGCGCTGACGAGCATACCACACTTCAGCGAATCTGCTCCGAATACCTCGACGGACGGTCACTCCTGCAGATTGCAAATGGATTGCAGACAGACAGGGTAGAGTTTGCACCCGGCATAACGACATGGAACAAAGCCAGGATCATGAGAATCGTCGATGATGATCGCTATCTTGGCAATGAAACCTACCCGCAGCTCATTGACGAAGCGACGCTCGAAAGAATGCGAAGCCGAAAATCTTCCCGAAACACGCAGTCAAGCACGGATCGGCAGTCTGGAATCTACCGGCTGAAAGTTCCGGTCATCTGCCCAGCCTGCGGTAGGGCGATGCATCGTCGGCAGGATGCAAGGGGTAAATGTATTCAGAAGTGGGGTTGCAGCCAATGCGGAACCCAAATCGAAAAGGCAGATGCCGCGTTGATGGAAGAAATCACGGAGCTTCTGAATACTTTGATTTGCAATCCCGAAATGATCCATTCCCATCAGCACTCTCAGAAGGAACCTTCCATTGAGCAGCGGCGCCTTGACAACGAAATTGCAAGGACACTTGAGGGATATGGCTTCGACAAGGATGCCCTTCGGGAAAAGCTGTTCCGGAGAGCCGCCTTGTGCTATCAACAGATCGGCAACGAGGCATATATTGAAAATCAGCTAAGATGCATTCTTGAACAGGCCGAATGCTTGGAATCCTTCGACGCAGAGCTGACAAACAAGATCGTCAAGCAGATCAGGCTCTCGGAAGACGGTCCCGTAAGAATCATACTGATCAATGATCAAGAAGTACGAAAGGAGCAGACGGAGCATGCAAGCAGCAACCCAAGCGACGCCACCTAAAGTGGTACATACGATCCCCGCCAAAATCGACTTACAGGAAGAAGTCAAAAACGCTCGCAAGCAGCTTCGTGTCGCTGCCTACTGCCGAGTTTCAACGAAGCAGGAGGATCAGCTCAACAGCTATGATGTTCAGCGCAGAGCTTACACGGACAAAATCAACGGGGAGCATGGTTGGACAATGGTCGGCATCTATGCCGACAAAGGCATCACCGGCACAAGCGTCAAGAAACGAGATGAGTTCAACCGGCTCATGCGCCACTGCAAACAGGGCAAGGTCGACATGATCATCACCAAATCGGTAGCCCGCTTCGCAAGAAACACCCTCGACTGCTTGAAACACACCCGAATGCTGAAAGAACACAATGTGGACGTGTACTTCGAGGAACAAGGGATCCACAGCATCCAGCCCGGAGCCGAGTTCTATATCACGATTTACGGCTCCATCGCCCAAAGCGAATCCGAGAACATCAGCGCCAACGTCCGCTGGGGCAAAGCGCAGAGCGCAAAAGAAGGAAACGTACCCTTCCAATACAAGCGATTCCTTGGGTATCGCAGAGGATCGGACGGAAAGCCGGAGATTGATCCCGAACAGGCAGTTGTGGTCAAGCGGATCTACGAAAGATTCCTTGCAGGCGACAGCCTTGCCACGATAGCAAACGACCTTAACGCTGATGGAATCCCGACGCCTTCCGGCAACGGTCAATGGCAGCGAGGAACGATTGCATCCATCCTCACCAACGAAAAATACAAGGGCGACGCCATCCTCAACAAGACCTATATCAGAGATTGTCTCTCAAAGAAAGTCATGATCAACAACGGGGAACGTCCAAAATACTATGTTGAGAACAACCATCCCGCAATTATCGACTCCGCTACCTTCGGCAGAGTACAAGAAGAAATGGCGAGGCGGAATGGAAAGCGGAAGGTCAAGCAGGTCGGAACGAAAACGGAGCAAGGTCACTATTCCAGCAAGTATGCGCTCACGGAGCTTCTGATCTGCGGAGAATGCGGAACACCTTATCGCAGATGCACATGGGCAGCCAACGGGAAGAAAAAGATCGTATGGCGGTGCATCAGCCGCCTTGACTACGGCAAAAAATACTGCCACAACTCGCCGAGCATTGAGGAAAGCGTCCTGCAGGAAGCCATCATGAAGGCCGTGCTTCAAACGGCAAAACAAAATGCGGAGGTACTGAAAACGCTGAAGCTCCACATTGGCATGGGATTATCCGCAGACGCTACGGAGGATAACAGCCTCGACCTTCAAATCAAAATTGCGGAGATTGAAGCCGAATTTCAAAAAATGCTCAAAGCCATCGCTGCTGATAATGTGGAAGCCTTTGATGAGGGAAAGGCAAAGGCGCTCATGGACGAAAAGGCAAAACTGCAGATTCAGCTTGACCGAATCGCAGATACAAAGCAAAAGCGTGAAAATGCAAAATCACGGCTCGACGAAATCTTCGCAATTCTCGAGGCTCTGGCGAATCACCCGATCAGCTATGACGATCAAATCGTCAGACAGATTCTCGAGAGCGTAATTGTCGAATCAAAAGAGAAAATCAAGGTGGTCTTCATTGGAGGACTTGAAGTAACTCAAAAGCTCTGATCCTATTCATCTAAACCACGAGTTTATAGTTTGCGCGGGAATATCAAAAACCTCTTTTGTTCAACACGGCATAAGCATAAGAGGTTATGAATTTTTGAGTGGACATCAATCAAATATATAAGCAGGGAATCATGTCGTTGTTATTCCGGCAATTCCAAATACTAACCGGCATAGTACGATCTTTGCACATGGGTGATTGTAATCCTTGTTCTTCGCGCAGATCGAAGCGACATCGCCTTATAAGCCTACCCTTCCAAGCCCGAAAATGTATCTTTGTGAATATAGAAAATGTAAATAGTAGTATCAAGCATAAAGATTTATGAAAAAATAAATTAACATGCGTAGAAAATACGAATAAAGCATAATGAATTTGTTTTCTCAGATATTGTCCGGCAGTTTCGGTCAACTCTTCAACAGCAGATGACCGATTTTTTCATTGTATATCCCAAATCGGTAATGTCAATTGCTATTATTTCTAAATAGGTATTGATTTTTAGATAATTTGTGTGTAATATTATTAAATGAGAGAACAACTAATCGTAGCGAGGAAAAGGGAATGGCAAAGGAAAAAGTGCAAAACAGTTTTCAACGGGGCGTTATGTCGTTGCTGATCCTCTCGTTGCTTGAGAGGGAGGATATGTACGGCTACCAGATCGTGCAGACGATTTCGGAATCCAGCTCCGGAAGAATCGTCACGCAGGAGGGGTCTCTGTACCCGGTGCTTTACAAGCTGCAGGAGCAGGGGATGATCTCCGACAAAAAGGTGCTGGTAGGAAAGCGAATGACGCGGGTTTACTACCACTTGGAAGAAGCGGGACGAACTCATCTGCAAAATCTGATTGAAGAATATGAAGCTGTGACGCAGGGCGTTTTTCAGATCATACGGGAGGGCAAAGAGAAAGAATGAACAAGGATACAAAACGCTACCTGCGGACCGTAAGGGGGTGGCTCCCGTGCTCCGGAAAACTCAAGCGTTGCATCATGACGCAGATCACCAACAGAGTTCAGGAATATCTGGCACAGAATCCGAAAAGCACGTTCGACGAAATATGTGCGCATTTTGGCTATCCCCAAGAAATCGCCGTTGCCTACATAGAGAATACCGATACCGCAGAAATATTGAAGAGCCTGCGTATTCGCCGCAGGATTGTAACGATTGTCATTACTGCGGTTTTGGTGATCCTTATTTCGTGGGCAACTGTCATTACATTTGAAATAGCAAAATTTAAGAAGAGCGTACCGGACGTTATCGAGGTTGATACGCAAATTGCTGAGGAAATTACAGAAGACTAGCTTAGTATTATACCAATTTAAGTTTAAGGAGAACCAAGATGAAGAGAATTGTAACATGGATCGTACTGGCCTGCATGCTCGTAACTTTGCTGCCTGTTTCAGCGGCCTATGCGTCGCAGGCGGAAGAGATAGAAGATGTTATCTATTTTGAAAACGGAGATTACATCGTTGTTACACTGGAAAGCGTCAGTGCTCGCACCTCCGGAACTAAGACAGTAAGCAAAACACATACATATCGAAATTCGGATGGAGACGCTCTTTGGGCGGGCAAATTAACCGCGACCTTTGCCTATACCGGAACATCTGCAACCTGCACGGCGGCATCATGCTCGGTCACTATCTATGATAGCGCATGGTACTCCGTTTCAAAGGCCGCAAGTAAAAGCGGAAACACTGCGACGGCCAATATCAATATGGCGTGCAAAAGGCTGGGTGTCGTCGTGTCGAGGGAAAACTGCATTATCAAGCTGACATGCGATAAAAATGGCAATATCAGCTAACCAAGCCAAAGCTAGATAATAAATACTATAAGGAAAAACGAATGCAGGATAATATCTAATTAACCTTTGCTATTTACGAACATAGAGAGGAAGTTCTTATGCCAATTGGAAAAGAGCAGTTTCTCAAACAATTTACTCAGCAAGCCCTCGACGAAAGAATATCTTTATTTATGGGGGCTGGTGGGTCATGTGATGCAGGATACCCTAACTGGGCAAATTTATTTTTGCCTGTTGCAAAGGATCTCGGAACGACCATCGACGAGTCTACAGATTATTATAGACTAGCTCAATACTATTCTAATAATTTCGGTGCTGCTGAACTGAGAAAGAGAATTAATGAGAGGATCAATAAGAATAAATATAAAAGTCCTTTGCTTGAAGAATTGACTAAGATTGGTTTTTCAAATGTATGGACAACAAATTTTGATAATGCCATAGAGACAAACTATCAGCAGCAAGACATTCTTATAAATAAAGTCTTTAGAGATTCTGATTTCTCGAATATCGACTTTAATAAGAGAATTAATGTTTTCAAAATGAATGGCGATGTAACAAACCTTGAGGGAATTGTTGCGACACAAAGCGATTATGAACGATACCCTGATAGCCACCGCATTATGTTGATGTTTTTTAAAAGAGAGTTGATTTCTAGTACATTTCTCTTTATAGGATATAGCTTTACGGATCATTTAGTATTAGATTGCATGAGTGAAATAACACGGTATTTAGGAGAATCTTCTAATTACCATTATGCTATTATGAAAAATGATCCTAACAATCCTAATTTTAGATATTTTATTGAAGACCTAGAAAAAAGATATCACATCCGGGTTCTTTTGGTAAATAAATACGAAGAAATTCCCTGTGTACTGGCCGAACTTAACAGCAGAATAAGAAATAAACGCATATTTATTTCTGGTTCATTTAGTTCATTTGATACAGGAATAGAGGAATTTTCACACGCCCTATCCAAAAGTCTTGCTTCTGCACTCATTAACAGTGACTATCGAATTGTCAACGGAATTGGTAGGCGCTTTGGCACACACCTTATCGGTTATGCAAATGAATGCATCGCAAAGCAAGGAATAAAAGATGTAGGCAAGTATCTCATCATAAAACCATTCGTTGGTATGGACAAAAGTGCTGCCAAAGAAAAGAGGCGCACAAGGGAAAAAGTAATTGGACAATGCGGTGCGGCACTATTTGTTTTTGGAGAAACTGATGGGAATGCAGTAAGGGCTGCTAGTGGAGTTTTTGAGGAATTTGAAATTGCAAAAAAGCAACATAAAACTATAATTCCTATCGCATTCCCTGGGATGGTATCTGAAGTGATATGGAACGAAGTCAAGAGCAATATAACAAAATACCCATACTTAGAAAGGTACATTGACTTGCTTACGTCGGAGCAATCACCAGATGCTATTGCCAGCTATATTGTTCAGATTTTAGACTCTGTACAAGAGGTTACATAATCGTTGATTAACAGGCATACAGCATTCTCTAATAGCCATATCTCTCGATAATCTATGGACAGAGATAACCGGGTCTCAGAGAATAGGCGCTCAAAGATTCTTGTCACCATAGGGGGCACCCAGTCAGGGTTGTCTTTTATAAGGATTACTGTAAGATAAGCAGCATAGAGCAACGACACTCTGCTGTTAAGGTTTGCATAATCAACCGCTAAATAGCTTTTAAGAATTGCCCTACAATCAAGCGGTAATCCTTCAGGAGTGCTATATACAATATCCTGGATATGCCGATAATGGCAGTTATCCAAAAGATCATCTGTAACTTTGCATGCAATATGGTTGCAAATTTCACGAGTGCCAGAATGTCTATCGACTTCTTTAAAAACAAGTGATTTAACCCAACATAATTTTTCGGGGAGTTTGTTAGGTGATAGCTCATAAAGTACCGCAAAAACGGTAACCTTTCCTTGGTTAAATCTTGATTCTACAATCGATATTTCTTCTAACGCACAATTTGATTCTGCAGTATGCTTGCTCAATATAATAACTGCATAATCGCATCCTGCAGCACCTTCAATCAAGTTTTTTTCCACTCGATTGTCGCTCATTACGAGCATATGCCTGTCATACCACAATTCAATCCCGTAATTTTTAAGATGGTACACAATGGGTTCAACGATATCATAGCGATCCTCCGCAGCAAAACCGATAAAAATTCTCTTGTTTAAATTCATATGGTACATCATCTCACCCACCATGAATAGTAGATAATTAGATATTATCCTGCATTCGCCAAAGCTCAAAAAATGTGTGCAAGCACTTTGCCTGCACACATTTCTAACATTTGCTGGCTGCACATGGATGGCAGATGCTACGCCAAAGACGTGGCTTTGCTCCTTGCTTTTGAATGGCGGGATTGCACCGAGGAAACGCTTCGCCCGTTAGAGCGTCATTTTATTTCGCGGATGCCGATCAGAAAGAATTTCGCGCTGCTTTTTTGAGGTAACATGGGTATAAATCTGGGTCGTTAGAATTGAGCTATGTCCAAGAAATTGCTGAATATACCGAATATCAACATTCTCCTCCAGAAGAAGCGTTGCGAAAGAATGCCGGAACATGTGCGGGGTAATGTGTAATGCGATATTGGAGCGCATGGCATATTTGTTAATCATAAAGCGTACGGACTGCTCGGAGAGCCGATGATTCAAGCGATTTAAAAAGAAAGGTCCGCCTCTCACAATGTCAGAAGAAAACGCATTATAGTATGTTCTCAAGGCGGACATTACATCTGCGTTTCCAATTTGAATTATTCGCTCACGGGAGCCTTTTCCGTAAATTCGGACCGTTCCGTCTTGTAAATCAATGCTTTCCGTAGTCAAAGAGCATAGCTCTGATACACGCATTCCGGAGGCAAACAGTAACTCCAAAACAGCGACATCTCGACAGCCGGCTCGCCATTGTGTTCCGCCTTTCGTATACTTGTCTTTTTCACTGTAGGCACTGCGCAATAGTATCTCGATTGTATCGATGGGAATGGTTCGCGGCAATACAAATGGCTCGTTTAAGCGGATACGCAGCTTAGCAAACGGGTTGCTTTCAATAATTTCCTCGTATTCCAAGTAGTTAAAAAATGCCTTAACGGTGGCAAGCTTGCGCTTTGTGCTCCTGACTTTGTACCGTTTTTGCAGCTCGGCAATGTAATCGTTTATGACGCTGCGCTCTGTCCATTGGCTTCCCGTGCAGTGTTCTGCAAACTGCGTCAAATCGATACGGTATGCCTTCACGGTCTTCTGAGACAGGCCCTTGTTGAATTGGCAGTAATCCAAATATCGCTTAATCAAAAATTCAATGTGTTTCATTTGTTCCTCCCCAAGCGGTTTTCTATATTATATCTCGAAACGCAAAGTCTGCACGTTTGGGGGAGAGAGGTTAAACACCTGCATATCAAGCATTTACGGCTGTGCGATCAAAGAACTGCGGAAACACATAGTCCGACCGACCATTGCTTGCAATGACGGCGGGGTATTGTGTATGAGAGGGGCGCTCTGAATGAAAAGATACTGTGATTATGATGCAATCGTTCATTATCAGCCCGGTGAATTTGCGTCGAAATTTGCCGACAATTTGCGTGAAAAACTGGAACCAACCGATTTGGATGCGTTGGAAGAGGAGCAGACAAGGACTTTCCAAGACGGAAAATACGGCACTTTTCTTACACGTCTTCCCCTTGTTGTATACCGCCTATACGGTAAGTATCAAAGAACCGATGATACATCGAGGATGCCGAGAGCGACAGGCGCGCGCCTGGGCGGACAGTATGTTTCAACAGAATTTGCCGAATCCTGCATTGATGCAAAGATGCGGCTTGCCTTAGATCCCGGCTGGCATAATACGAAAATGTACGAGGCGAAATTAGTTGTTCCCGCCGGGATTAAATTATATGTCGGCAAGGTAGCACCGGTCACCTTGCGCACAAAAACAATTCTTCCGGGCGGTGCTCCGCAGATTTTACTGCCCGAGAATTGGCCTGAGACATGGGTCCAAGGCTACCGCCGCGTATCCGGACGACAAATTCAGATCGAGCCGACATATTGGCCGATAAAGCCGGACGAGATAGCGCAGGGAAAGGAAAAGCTTTATCCCAATGTCTGCCCTCGCTGCTGCTATCCATACGTCAGGAAACTGGGACCGGATGAGGCAGTTACCGTAACCGGCTCAAAAGGGCGAAGCTATACGTTGAGAAACTGCTGTCTGAATCCGGACTGTTGCTATTACTGGTAAAAACCTAAAAAGCGATGCGGCTTATCAGAGTGCCGGAAAGCGCCGGATACATAGTTTTGCCCTGATTATGTCTGCTGACTGCAATTATGAAGCAAAATAACGAGAAAACACAGATGCTCTGTTCGGAACATGGGAAATCTTGGGGATTGAGAGGACTGCTCCATAACTATAAAAGCGTTCCAGAGCGTTTGTGCACTTCTGCGCATATAAATTTTGCAATAATTTTTTATATTAAAATACTTATTTTACAAAAATACTATTGACCGACATAATCAGAATGTGCTAATATAAAACCAAGGAGATGGTGAACCACTGTAGGTGGTGCCCATTCGCTGAGTATTCACACTATACTGGAGCTAAGAACGACGTGATGGTACATCTGCAACAGTTTTGGCAGTGTAACCGTCTCAGTAGGAGGGGATTCCAATGGTTTGTGCAGCAAAGCCGGAGGCGATAGCATCGTGGGGTGCGGAAGCAGTTGCCTCTGGTGATGAATATGTGAACTGTGTTTCTTCTAAATTGGCTACTAGCTTCTAACCTATAGTAGAGTTGAAGCTATCGCCCTGTTGCCGTAAGCTAATTGCGGCCAAGCCAGCAAGTAATTAGCAGATTGTCGCAGAATAGGAGGATAAAATGAATAAAGCAATCAAGAAGATAGCTTGTGTTATTCTTGCACTTTCCATCGTTTTTACTTTCTCTTCTGTAGTTTTTGCTGCGGAAGAGAGTAGCGCAGAACCCCAAGCAACCTGCACCCATTCGTGGAATGCAGGTTATACGGAATACGTTGAAGGTGCAGGCATAAACGCGACCAGTACAACTTGCCAGCGCCGCAAAGTTACCGCAAAGACTTGCACGAAGTGCGGTCAAACAAAGGTTACATATAGCTACACTGGTGCCATGAACCATAGTTGGTACATTAATAACGCTAAATGTGATGGAACATGGCAGACGCACACCTACAAGTGCAGGTATTGTAACACTTATCGCACCGAGACCATAAAGTGTCCTGCTGCTGGACACGGTGGAACGTGTCCGGTTCTTCCCATCTAATTGAACTGTTTTTAATCGCGAAAACGGCCCCTGCCCTCTCCGAGGACAGGGGCCATTTCCCAATAGAAAGGGTGGTTTTGTGCGTATTTTTGTGAAGCTGTTCCGGCACACGCCGGGGTATTCGGCGCTGTTGGTCTGCCTGCTTGCGGTAGGGGTCGCGTTTTCCTCCATCGGCTTTGCTTTTTACCAGTCCGCGAGGCAGCAGCAGGCGGAGATCGATGCGGGGTACACTACGGCAGCGATTCCCTTTAACGAGGAATCACCCGGGTTTATGCCCGTGGAGGATGGGAAATTCAAATGGGAAGCGGTCAGCATGGAGGAGCTGCTTCAGGGTGCGCCGGTGGACTATCGTCTGGATCGGCGGGTTTATCTCGGCGCGGTGGTGGAGGGCATGACCGCATGGACCCCAGCCGCCGATATGCTCAACTATACGGCGGACGCGGACTTCCCCTATGCTGCGTCCGTGTTTGCCGTGCGATGCGACGATGTGCAGACCAGCGAGGATGAAGCTTACGAGGAAATCCGCAACGCGAACGGCGTTTTGACAGAAACCGAAACCATTACCACCAAGAGCTACCGGTATCAGTTCACCGTTTTGAAACCCCTCTATTATATGGATCGGCAGGAGGACATGCCGGAATATGTCGATCCCGCGACAGGCGAAGAACGCGCTGTCGGCTTGCCGCCGGAATCGTTACTGGTCAGTACGGGGGTCGCGAACCGCGACGGCTCGCCTCTTTTTGAGGTCGGGAAAACGTATCTGATCCGCGGAGACTGCCCGATTGAAACCATCGACCCCACGACGGTGCAGTTTTATCTGCAAAACGGCGCAGCCTACTCCGGCGCGGAGGAGGTCACGGAAAACGGGAGCCAGTACGAGGTGATCGTGGAGGACGTGCTGCCGCTCTACACGGAATTTACCGGCAGCGTCGAGGCGTTTCTGAACAGCGACGAGGGCGCGTTCTGGCGGGATACCGTAATTCCCGCCGTGGAGCAGAACAGCCACGCCGCAAAGCTGATGCTGACAGACAACGTAAGCAGTCTTTATTGGTTCAACACCGGCGAGGCTTCCGTTTTACAGGGCCGCCTTTTTACCGCAGAGGAATACCGAACCGGCCAACCCGTCTGCCTCGTCAGCACCGGTTATGCCGAGAAAAACGGTCTCTCCGTCGGCGACACCCTGACGATGGACCTCTATCACCCTTACGTCCGCGCCCATTTCTCCAGCGGCAGCGATATCGACGGCACGCTTGTGCTGATGGACCCCTGCCTGCCCACGAACAGTCTTGACATGAAAGAGGACTATACCATCGTGGGCATTTACACCGCCCCCGCCTCCGCGAGCGGGACCTACGCCTTCCGACCGGACACCATTTTTGCGCCGAAGGCATCCGTCCCCGGCGAGGAGGAATTTGAGGACGCCGGAACCTATATTCCGCTGCTGAACTCCGCCATGATCCCCAACGGGACATCGAAAAAGCTGAGCGCCTTTTTGGAGGAAAAGGGCTTCGGCGGGAGCCTGCTGTTCTTCGATCAGGGGTATACGGAGGCAAGTGACGCGGTTTCCGCGCTGACGGGCAACGCGCTTCGGCTGTTCGCAGCGGGCGGCGTATTTTTCGTCATGATCGCGGGGCTGTTCCTGTTCCTCGCCCTGCACAGAATGGGGCCGACGATTCGTTCCCTCCGGTGCATGGGTCGGAGCAGCAAGGCGTGCTGGCGCGAAACGCAGGCCGCCATGCTGCCGATGATTTTCGCGGCGATCGTTCTGGGGACAGGCCTCAGCGTGCTGCTGTTCGAGCGGATCGGGAAGCTGCTGCTCTCGACACAATTGGAGCTGCCCGTTGGCGCGATTTTAGTTGGCGCAGCGGTAGAGCTTGCTGCGTTACTGCTTTTGGAGGGCCTGCTCGTGCGACGCTCGACCAAGGCGGGCCTGATGCAGCGAAGAAAGCGGGGGAATGTGGCATGAAGCGCTCTTGCGCGGGACCGCCGTTCCGCTTGATGTGGAAAACCCTGCTGCGCAGGAAAGGGAGCAGCTTTGCCCTGATCGCGGCAATGCTCGTTGCTGTGCTGGCAAGCATCATTCTGTGCGGCCTGCAAGCACGGCAGGAGGCTGCCATGGCAGATATGGTGCGCAATACACAGATTCGATGTGTCGTGACAAATGCCAGAGGCAGCGGTGTGGACGACTTGGACGTCGGCTCCTTCTATGTGGATATGCTGGTCGGCCTCCGGCATAGTCGGGGCTGCTTCTTAGACGACGAAGTGAAGGACGTGCAGGCGCTGGCCTGTGAGAAGCTGTCGCAGCCGTCCGGTGCAGAAGTCCGGCGGATTTATACGACTACCTCCGATCCGGACCTGCTGGCGATCAACGGCGGAGCTGTCACGTTTTACGACGGCTGGTCGGCCGATTGTCTGATGGGGCACGAGGCGGCGTGCCTCGTTACCGAGGACCTGCTTTCGCAGGCGCAGGAGGATAGCAGCGGGAAGGCGTATCTTACGATCACCCGACGGGACGGAACGGAAACGACGCTTCAGGTGATCGGAACGGTGTCCGGACAGATGTCGCGGAGGGTGTACTGCCCCTTTTATACCAGCCTGCAAAACGGCAGCGACGAGGCCTTCCATCTGACAAGCTGCTCCTTTTCCATTCGAGACAACCGGCGCTTGGAGGAGAGCAAGCAGGCGCTGTACGAATATTTTGCACACCCAAGCCCCGCCGCTTCCAACAGCTACCTGACGGCGGGCCTGTTGGTGCAGGACGAGATTTATTTGAATTCGCTGAAGGAGCTGCAAGATAACCTGTCGATTTTGCGGGTCATTCTTCCCGCGCTGGTCGTCATCACGGGCTGCGTGGGCTTCCTATCCGCTTATTTGACCAATCGCAGACGGAAAAAGGAGCTTGCCGTCATGCGCTGCATCGGCATCAGGCGCGGCGGCGTTTTCCGTCAGGTCTTTTTTGAGCAGGGTATGCTCGCCGTAAGCGGCTGCGCCATGGGTATCCTCGTGGGAGTACTGCTGCGCGAGGCCTTCTACGCCATCACGTGGGTCATCCTCGCGACCCTCCTGACCATCAACCTCCTCGGCGCCGCCCTAGCCGCCTTACAAATCAGCAGCGTAAACGTCATGAAGCTAATGAAAGTGGAGGACTGAACAATGAACCGCTTGCAAGCCATTGAGGTAGTCTATACCTATCGAAACAAATATCAAACCGTGCATGCTCTGAACGGTGTCAGTGCGGACTTTATGCCGGGGAAAGTGTATGCTATCATTGGAAGCTCTGGCAGTGGCAAGACGACATTTTTATCCCTGCTGGCAGGGCTGGATGTGCCGACCGGCGGCACGGTTGAGCTGGATGGCGAGGACACGGCGAAAATGGATCGTGATACCTATCGGCTGGAGCATGTTTCGGTCATCTACCAGAATTTCAATTTATTTTCCCATTTGACTGTGTTGGAAAACGCTGCCTATCCGTTATATGTCCGAAAAATAGCGAGAGGAGAAGCGGACAAGCTGGCGAGAGAAAAGCTGGTTGCCGTAGGGTTAAAGGAAGAACAGTTTGGTCGGCTTCCCAATATGCTCTCCGGCGGCGAACAGCAGCGCGTCGCCATTGCGCGGGCGCTGGCGTCGGGTACGGAGCTGATCCTTGCCGACGAGCCGACTGGTAACCTCGACAGCGAAAACAGCCGCAATATCGTCGAAATCCTGCAAAGGCTGGCACACGATGAAGGACGCTGTGTCATCATTGTCACCCACGACCCCACAGTTGCAGAGTCGGCTGACAAAATTCTTCACATGCAGGACGGAAAGCTGCAAACGCAGCCGCCCGAGCAGTAAAATATCCGGAATCGGTAAGCCATAACTCGTTGACGGAGTGCGCAGTGTGCTCCGCCACACACGCATATCGCGAACTTCATGCCTCTTCCTTTTAACGCAGAAACGCCGGTCGGGACTCATGCTGCTGCTCCGCCCCACAAAAAAGGGACACGGGGCACTCTATCTGCGGAAATTTGCAGTCATGACTGCCGCAGTTCTGCTGGGCTTTTTACTGATTTGCGGCGTCGATTTGGCAATTGCCGTCCACCTGTTTGGCATCGGCGACCTGTCCCGCCCAATCCAGTCCGCATACGGATTTCAGGACTGCCTCATTCCGCTGACGGTGCTTGGGTATTTGATGACGTATTTTGCCAGGAAGCTGCTGTGGGGCCTTGCCGTATGTATGCTGTTTTTTACCGTCTGCGGCGTTGTGTCGAACGTTTCCAGCGTGCTGCTGACCGCAGTGGGATTCTTGGCCGCGGCACTGGGAATGGGGATGTCGGGTATTCACCTAAACCACGAGTCCATAGTTTGCGCGGGAATATCAAAAACCTCTTTTGCTCAACACGGTATAATCATAAGAGGTTTTTGAATTTTTGAGTGGACATTAATCAAATATATACGTATCAATTCTATAAGAGAATCCATCCCATTATATCTTGCTTTTAGAAGAAATAAAATCAAGGCAAATAAAGAAGTTTTAAAGCAATATTTAAAAAGGCAACTACAGACGACGAGATAAAGTAATCTGATCTTTCCCATAGTTTGATACGAGGTTGAATTTACTGCTTTTGAGGAGAATTTTCGATTTTAATCCAGAAATGAATTTTGGTACAAATTTACATTGACAAAATTTGAAATACTAAGTATAATTTACTTAATAGAAATTTATGGAGGTGTGTTATGCCCTATAATGAATTTGAGACGCAAGCGTGGCAGTATTTTGAAATTGCGAAAGAAAAACTGGCAGCAGGGAAAAAGAATGAAGCTCTGTCGAATTTCAATATGGCATACAACATTGCCCAGAAAAACAATATGTATGGTCTCATATCCCAAATTGATGTCTACCTTAGAGAATTAAAGTAAAGATCAATAGAAAACATAGCTGATAACTTTGCCTGAGAAGGGGACTATGCGTTCACAGGCGTATAGCATGATATAAGTGAAAAGATGTATCATTAGGATTTAAAACGAAAATGATACTACGCACATGAGTTCGAATCCATCTATCAAAAATGCGAATCCATCTTTTTCGTACCCGAGTGACAAAAGAGACAAACAAGCTGAAACAAGCCTGTTTGTCTCTTTTTATTCCACAAATAATCAAAGAAATGCTGTTTTGGAGCGGATTTTCAAGGAAATCCGCTCCATTTTCATATCAAAAGAAAATCCCAAACAATCAGCGGAGGATATAAAGCACTAATACAGAGGTTTTGAATTTCCGCTAATTCCACTAATATTTGTGTTTTATATTGAAAACGCACGTCGAAATCAGTATAATTAGAAAGGAACCAAAATTATGAAATTATCATTAGTTGAATCGAGACTTTTCGGAAGAATCTGCTACGGCTACAGAAGGGACAAGCAGGGACTTGTTGAAGTCGTCACCGAACAAGCGGAAGTTGTCAGAACTATTTTCGGGCTATACAGAGCTGGAAATAGTTTAGAAGCTATTCAGGGCTTTTTATTCAACAAAGGGATCCCTTCTCCCTCTGGGAATGCGCGTTGGAGCAAAGATGTGCTGAATAAGCTCCTAAACAATGGAAAGTACACGAAAGGTATCATCGATTTTGAAGACTACTGCACTGTGTATTTTTTGAAAGGGGAAAACTGCCGAAACCCCAATCAAGCGAAAGTGGTGAACACAAATGCCAAGAGCAACCAAAGAAGAACTGGAATGGGCATATGCCCTAACCAGGGAGAAGTTTTTAGTGCGTGTGAATAAGCTGTCTCCCATCAGAGCAACAGATTGGAACCGGTATTTGGATGTAATTTTTGAGTCGATCTTAAAGGACGAGGCGCCGATCTACGAGCCGAAGATGAACGCCTATCTCGAAGAAACAGTAGCCAAATATCTGCATCCGTCCGATGATTTTATTTCCTTGACTGAAATTGCACGCAGGTTCGATGCTGAAAATCCAAGTTACTTAATCCAAAGTTGGCTGCGAAGCCGCAATACAGTTGAGTTCTTGGCTGCGTGGGAGAGAAATAATAATCCGAAATTCAATGAAGCGGCATTTCAAAAACTTGTGGTTGACGCCAAAACCCCACAGTTTACCCTGACGCCAAAGAAATGGATTGATCTGACGAATGCGATTGGGATAACATCAAAGCAAGGAAAAGGTGGTGGAACGATGGCCAATCCCTTTATCGCCTGTGCCTTTGAGATGTGGTATGATGCAGAGTTTAGGTATGAGGTTCTGAGGTGCTTTATGAACTCGGGAATGGAAGTTGGTAATTACGAAACGGTAGCTAACATTCGAGAAAACTGAACAAGCAAAATTGGAGAAGTTGATATGGAAGATAGAACAAGCATTAAATACCAAGTATTTGTTAGTTCGACATACGTAGATTTAATAGAAGAACGAAAAGAAATAACTCAGGCAATACTAGAGGCTAATTGCATACCAGCAGGTATGGAATTATTTCCAGCTTCCAATAAATCTCAATGGGACTTTATAAAAAAAGTAATAGATGATAGTGATTTTTATCTTGTGATTTTAGCTGGTAAATATGGCTCTGAAGGTATTGATGAGGCAGGTCAAAAGATTAGTTACACTGAAATGGAATTTGACTATGCATTAAAATCAAATAAGCCAATAATAGCATTGATTCATGCCGATCCAGACATATTACCACGAATTAAATGTGAAACATCAAAAACAAAAAACGTAAAACTGAAAAAATTCTATGCTAAAGTGTCATCGGGCAGATTGATTAAAAAATGGACAAATAAGGACAATTTAAAGTCTGTCGCGTTATCTGCACTATTTGAGGCAAAACTTTCCGAAAGTCATAATGTTAAAGGATGGATTCGAACAGATAGCGTTGAGACTATCATTAATAAATCTGAAGAAGGATTAAGGAAAGAACTTCAAAGGGCAGAAGAGAAATTGAATAAAATGTTTAGCCTTGAGCACTCTCAAATGTCTTACATAAATCGTTTAGAAAAGATTATTTACGAAGCAGCGTTTAATCCATCATTTCTCAAGGAAAATGAAGAAGTAGATGAGCTTATTAATAACATGCAATATGCTCTCGGATTAAGGCATCAACACTCGGATGAATAATTAACTTGTGCTTGAAGGAGTGAAAAAGATATATGAATGCTGGCGATGTTATAACCTTTGACGCAAAGAAAAACTTTACCTTTGTCAAAACACTCGGCGCCGGAGGGACGGGTGATACACACCTGTTCAAAGACGAAACAACTGATATGCTATTTGCATTTAAAAAATATGTTCCCAAAGACGCAAGATTTGTGGACGAGCATTATTCTAGGTTTGTTGATGAGATAAAAATACTGCTTAATATCTCACATCCAAATATTGTGCGCATTTATAATTATTATTTGTATCCACAAGCAAAGACGGGTTTCCTTCAAATGGAATATGTGGATGGAATTTGTATAGATCAATACGGCCCTATGCCGTGGGACAAAAGCTGGGAAGATATATTTTGCGACATCATAGGTGCATTTGAATATTTAGAAAAGCATCATATTCTTCATAGGGATATTCGACCAGCTAATATAATGATCGATACAAGCAACATTGTAAAGATAATTGATTTTGGCTTTGGTAAACAACTCAATGGTACAACCAACGATGAAAACAGTATACTACTTAATTGGCCTGCAACCGAAATGCCTAATGAAGTACAATTAAATCAAGAATATGATGAGAGAACAGAAATCTATTTTGTGGGAACACTCTTTCGACATCTTTTAAAAGAAGAGATCAGTGAGTTTCATTTTGCTCACATAATCGATAAGATGGTAAAAATAAACCCAGAACAGCGCTACGATTCTTTCTCGGAAATAATAGCTGATATTTCAGCTGGCGTATTAAGCAAAATAGACTTTTCTGAGACTCAGAAAAAATGCTATCGGGATTTTGCCATAGCACTCTCTACGCATATTCTTCATTTTCAATCAAAGTATTCTCCCAAGAATGATATCGCGCAAACAATATCTGATTTGGCACTCTATTACAATAAATTTGGACAGGAAAGCCGGGCAGCCAGTCCGGCTTTCTTTTCATCTCTTGCCTAAGCTACAATAAGGGGAGCAACTGGTTGACGATTTGACCCTTGGGCTTAAAAGCCCGTAATCAAGACTGTCAGCCATCCCCTTATTGCAGCGTTCGATTTGAGCAGGTTGAGCCATAGAGTTCGTGTCACCCAATAGATTGAATCGGCAATGAGAAAAAGATGGATTCCGGTTGCAATTCACAGATGGGAGGAATGCAAATGAACTCTGTTGGCATCGACATTTCCAAAGGCAGGAGCACGGTTGCCGTCATGCGCCCCTTTGGAGAGGTCGTCATCTCACCCTTTGAAGTCCGTCACACCGACAGCGAACTGAGCGAACTGGCAAGGCAGCTCAAAAGCCTGAACGGTGAGACACGCGTGGTCATGGAGGCCACAGGAAATTACCATGCGCCGGTGGCAAAGCTGCTTCACGACGCAGGACTGTATGTTTCCGTCATCAATGCAAAGCTGGTGCACGGCTACGGGAACAACGATTTGAGGCGGGTCAAGACAGACCGAAAGGATGCCGTAAAACTGGCAAACTACGGCCTTGACCGCTGGCTCACTTTGCCGAGATATGTTCCAGAGGAAGATACCCGGCTGTTGCTGAAGAACTGCTACCGCCAGTATCGGCAGTATTCCAAGGTGCAGACGGTTCTGAAGAACAATTTGATTTCGTTGCTGGATACGGTATTTCCTAATGTAAACCGTTTGTTCAGCAGTCCCGCCCGTGCAGATGGGAGCGAGAAATGGGTGGACTTCGTAGCTGAATTTTGGCACTGTGGGTGCATTTGTGAACGCTCGGAAAAGGCGTTTGTCAGCAAGTACCAAAAGTGGTGCAAAAAGTATGGCTACAACTTCGGTGAGGAAAAGGCTTGCGCGATTTACGCCGAGGCAAGCGGACACATTGGTGTCATGCCGAAATCTGAAACGACGAAGCTGCTCGTGGAACAGGCTGTGTCCCAACTCAGGGCGACTTCTGCAGCGCTTGCCGCGCTCAAACACGAAATGCAATCATTGGCTTCCATGCTGCCGGAATATCCCGCTGTCATGGACATGTTCGGCGTAGGCCTGACGCTCGGCCCGCAGCTCATAGCTGAAATCGGAGATGTACGCCGCTTCTACTCGAAGAAAGCGCTTGTGGCCTATGCTGGGCTGGATGCTCCGCCAAATGATTCCGGTGATGTGACCGGCAGACACAAGAGCATGAGCAAAGTTGGCGCGTCGTCTCTGCGGCGAACGCTGTTCCTTGTCATGAGTGCCTATTTGCAGAACGCTCCTCTGGATGAGCCGGTCTACCAGTTCATGGACAGGAAACGCGCCGAGGGCAAGCCCTACCGCGTCTACATGATGGCTTCCGCCAACAAGTTTCTGCGGATCTACTACGCCACTGTAAAAGCCTATTTGAAGTCATTGGAACACACCGCCTGATCTTCGCCATAAAGCCATTGGCTGGCCGCCGTTTCATTTTGAGATGCAAAGCGGCTTGGTGCGGTGCGGCATTTTTCACTCACTTAAAACTTTTGATTTTTACTCTTGACAAAACTTAGCAGGTCTTGATTAGAAACTCTTCGTTAGAAGAATGTATTCAAGACAATAGCAAACTTATTGGATGTTTTGTGGCGGGAGGATATACTTACAATCCGCGCAAAGATATTCCAGTTCAAATACTAAAAGACTTTTATGGCTTGATAACCAGTTTAGATATGGGAAAGAGAAAAATACTGTTTGATAATATTTATACTCGGTTATCGACAATTGAAGTTAAAACTGAGGATGATGATTTGCCTTTCTAATTACCACAATTATTTCCGAGAGTTCGAATCCATCTATCAAAAACGCAAATCCATCTTTTTCGTACCTGAAACATCCTTTGCAATCTGAACCCCCTGGGTTTGGACAACAAAGGATGTTTCTTCATTTTTCTTGATTTTATGCGGGTTTGCAGACTTTTGTTTTTCAGCTTCAAGTTGGACATGAAATTCAAAAAAGTTCAAAATAGAAATCGGAAACGAAAAAAACTTGCGATCCGAACCCCCTTGTCTAATTTGATTAGAGTTCGAAAAAAGCCTGCTTGCTAATGGAACCCGCCTCCTTGTTGAATAGAATCATGTAGTGGCGCACAGTTCTGATATTAGATACTATGTAGCAGGTAGAATCAAAAAGCATCCTTCCAATTTCAAACTATTTATTATTCTTCACTCAAAATCAATAATTGTATTTTCGAGGACAATATGGTATAATAAAGGTCGTATACTGTAACACTTTTGCATTTATATAAAGGAAAAGAGGAAAAACCAATGAAGCTGAAATCCGTTTTATGTTCCAGCCATGATCTAAAGAAAAATGGTTATCATATACTTCGGAAACTACATAAAATTGAGACGCGTAAAGGTGCTAATAAAGCTTATGCTTCTGCCATTAATGATACATTCTTCTTTGTCCTTAGTGCTCGAGCACTTGTTGAAATCATAAACACAGAGTACCCGGAAGAGTTTGCTTTTCTTGAACGCTGTGATAGATTTCTATCATATCTTGATAAAGCAGCAGCAAAAAGACAGAGAATAAATGGAACCATCCTGGCTTCCTTCCTTCACGCATATACAAGTTTCTTTAATCGCATTGCTTCAACACATCACATTTTTAGATTTAATGATGATATTATTGAGCTTTGGAACACAAAATGCCTGATGGCTTATGTAGCTACATGGGGCAGAAACAGCTAAAAAGAGTATAAGGAGGTCATAATATGCAGCTCACAATGACTGAGGCATTACCCATCATGAAAAACCTCCTGTCGGAGAGGAAGCTATCAATCTTTGCTGGTTCAGGTATCTCTGTCGATTCAAAGCTCCCCGCATGGGATGGCTTTATTGACAAGTACATTGAAATATGCGACGATCTAAATGCGAGCCTTGATCCAAGCCTTCAATTTACAGAAATAATCGCAGATGCACGCGCCAGTAAGGATAGAGATCTGATTTCTACCATCACTGCACTTAAAGACAAAGTCAAGGAGTGTAAGGATCATGGAATTAACACAGACTTTTGTGACGATGAGTTAAACGCACTGTTCTATGCTGCGATTCCAAATGAGTATCATGAGCATATTGTTTCGACCGACTATAAACACATAATAACCACAAATTATGATTCGCTATTAGAAAAAGCTGCAAAAAAACTTGGATACAAGGCTCTCTTGACGCGATCTTATAGTTATACAGAACAGCAAAACTTGTCTATTGCGGTTTATTCAGGAAAGACAGCTATTATCCACGCACATGGTAAAATAAGTGATATCAAGTTAGATCAATTTGTGCTTACGAAGGACGATTACCTTGCAATCATGAAACACAACCCAGGGTTTCGGCTAATAATTAATTCGATCTTTTTAACAAATTCAGTTCTTTTTGCCGGTTATGGCGGAAGTGATCCTCATTTTGAAGATATCATCAGTGATCTAAACATGACATTGAATTGGGATAATGGAAGTACCGATTTGCCTCGTTGCTATATCATGTTAAGAAAAGATAAGGTAACACCTATTCGAGAATTTCTAAATGGGAAAAACCGCGTTGATATTATAACGTTTGATGATTATGGACAAATGAAGGCATTCTTAAAGGAATTAGCGGACGAGTATCCAAGGGCTTTTTAAAACCCGTATCCGCTGGACTGCGAAATTATGAATTATGAGATGATTTTTAGATTATAGCCCGCTCATTCGCCTGCTTAGTTGTGGTCATTTTGCGACGGTTCGCTACTTCCACCAACCTTCTGCGGGGATTCCAGGGGCTCGAATCCATCTATCAAAAACGCAAATCCATCTTTTACGTACCCCATAGACAGAAAAAAGCACTTGCTTTCGCAAGTGCTTTTTTCAACGAAATCCACCCTTTCGGGTGGGTGAAATACCGCTTCGCGGTGTGATATACGCCTGCGGCGTGTGAAATTGCTGCGGCGGTGGGGGGATTTCATATCACTTTCTGCGAAGCAGAAAATATCACAAACGCGCGAGCGTTTCTTTCACATTTTGCGCCAGCAAAATATTTCACAAAGGCTATTCGCGTGCCCCATCTATAACAGCCTATTAACATAAATCCGCCCAAATCCTGCCAGTGGTGACCGGCAGGATTTTTCTTTCTGGTTTGATTCGTGAATAGGAATTGCGAAAATGGTCGTACTTCGCTATAATAGAAAAGAACGCATGCTTAAGCACGGGCGTCCTCCAGCACGCTCCATGCGCTTTCCGCAAGAAAGCGGGCGGCGGGGAGCAGAACGGAGGAGTCCGGACAGAACGCGGCGCTGTGCAGGCCCACCGGGCTGCCGACGCCGAGCAGGGCGCAGCAGATCGGGACCTCGCTTCCGTAGCAGGCGAAGTCCTCGGAGATCATCTGCGGCTCGATCTGCACGCAGCCGCTTTTGCCGAACACGGAGACGGCGGCGTGCTCCATTGCCGCTGCAAGCCCGGCATCGTTGCACAGGGCGGGCGTTCCGTCCGTCCAGCCGACTGCGGCGGTGCAGCCCCACGCGGCCGCGATACCGGCCGTGAGGGCCTCCAGCCGCGCCTTTGCCTGGGCCCGCGTCCGTGCGGAGAACGTGCGGATCGTCCCGAGCAGGATACAGCGGTCCGGAATGACATTGTTGCAGGTCCCGGCCTGAATGCACGTCACGGCCGTGACGGCTGGCTCTGCCTGCGGCAGGTCGTTGGCGCGGAGCGTTGTGAGGGCCGAAGCCAGCGCAGCGCCCGCGGGGATGGGGTTGCAGGCCCGCTCCGGTGCGGAGCCGTGGCCGCCGCGCCCCGTGACGGTGATCTCAAAGCTGTCCACGGCGGAGAGGATCGCGCCGGACCGGATGCCGAGCTGCCCCTGCGCCAGACCGGGCCAGACGTGCAGCGCCAGCATGCCCGCCATCGGAACGCGGCGGAACAGGCCCTGCTCCAGCACCCGCATGGCGCCCGTTGCGGCCTCCTCGGCGGGCTGGAACAGGAACAGGACGTTCCCGGCCAGCTGCTCCCGCCGCGCTGCAAGCAGGCGGGCTGCGCCGAGCAGGGCGGCCATATGGATATCATGTCCGCAGGCGTGCATGACGCCGGGAACGCGGGAGGCGAATTCCGCCCCGGTGCGCTCCGTGATCGGCAGGGCGTCCAGATCGGCGCGCAGGCCGACGGTGGGGCCGGGCAGGGCGCCGCGCAGGAGCGCGGCAGTGCCGGTCGGCAGACCGAGCGGGACCGGCTCGAGGCAGAGAGCCTCCAGCTCCCGGCGGACGAGCCGGGTGGTCCGGTGCTCCTGCCACGAAAGCTCCGGGTCTTCGTGGAGCTGTGTGCGGAGCTTTTGCAGGTGCGCCTGCAGCGCCGTCTCCTCGGGCGGTGAAATGGTGTATGACATGAATGATTCCTTTCCGCACAGCGGCTGTGCCGGGTGCATGGGCGGAGTTTGATATTTTCAGGAAGGCGGCGCTTGAGATGAGCAACTACTATATTCTGACGAACCTGCTCTCGGATGATGAGCGCCGGGTGATCACCAGCATCGTCCGGCATATCGAGCTTGGCGGGAACAAGGTCGGCATTCAGCAGATCGCAAGCGAAAACTATGTTTCAACGGCGTTTATCATGAAGCTGTGCAAGCGGCTGGGCTTTGCGGGCTACAGCGAGCTTTATTATAATCTGGCACAGTCCAGCGGCGAGGGCCACCGCTCCAGCGATCCGGACCCGCTGTGCGGCCTTATCGACGGCTATACGCCGGAGCAGGCCGGGCAGTTCTGCAAAATGCTGATGCAGTACAAGGAACGCAAGATCTTCGTCGTCGGCGAGGGCTTTGCAGAAGAGGTCGCCAATTACATCGTCAAGCGGCTTGCCATCTGCGGCTTCATGGTGTTCAACCACGTCCACTTCTATGACTACATGCTCTTCCGCGAGGAGGCGAACCGCCAGATCACGAGCAATGTGGAGTCCTCACTCATCATCGCCATCTCGCAGAGCGGCGAAACGGAGGCCATCATCAACGACGTGCGCGAGGCGGAGAGCAAGGGCTTTTCCGCCATCTGCTTCACGCGCCGCTCGGATTCCAAGCTGGCGCGGATGTCGGACCTGACGTTCCTCGTCGACGCCTCCAACCAGACGCTCATCAGCGCCTTGCCGAATCAGTTCTTCGGCAAGGTCATCCTCGCTTTCGAGGAATTGATGGGACGGCTTTTCCGATAAGAAGATGCATATGTTTCATTTGAGCCGCTGCGGTGCTCTTTACGTCATTCCGGTGTGCGGGGACTGCGCTGCGAATTCGCCGGAGCATTCCGGGAACAGAAGGTCCTCTGCTGCGAGATTGCCACGTCGCTTCGCTCCTCGCAATGACAAATCTATGGCCTTTTCCGTGCGCTCAATAGGGCGCGTGGTTGTTTTCCGGTTCGCCGGTCTCGTGCAGGCGCGGGTAGTCTGCGACCGTGAGTACGCCGAGGGACTTTGCATAGGCGCTGACGGCTTCGTGATAGTGGCGGCCGGTCGGTTTCCAGGCGATCTGCCCGGCAATGGCTCCGGTGTCATTGCCGCCGGAGGCCATATAGGCGCTGACCGTGACGCTGAGGCGCTCGTCCGGCGCAATGGGCGTACCGTCCGGCCGCGTGACAGAGAGAACCTTCTGCCCGCCGGGGCGGGTATGGTCCACTGCGGCGTGGAAGCCGGAGAAGGCGATGGCAGCATTATTGCCGAAGCGCTCCGGCTCATAGACGGCCTCGAGCAGGGCATGGAGCTGCGCGCCTGTGATGATCCCGGTGAACATTTCGTCGTCAAATGCAGCGCAGTAGAGCAGCTCCTCGCGCGTGATCTCACCCGGAAGCAGCTCGCCGCAGGCGCTGGTCGTGTTCATGTAGGACAGCTCCGTCTGCCCGCCGAAGCGCAGACAGTCGGCCAGAAAATCGCCGAGCTTCGACTCGTGGGCCAGCGTCATGCGCCAGCGCTCGTTCAGGGACCCGAGGGGCTCCCGGAAATACGGCTCGAACGGGTCGGTGACGGAGCGGATATACCGGGTGATCTCCGGATCGGCCTGCCCGTTCGGGTCCGTCTGCACGACGGCGCAGCTGCGGTCCAGAATGCGGTGCGATGCGGCGTCCAGTGTCAGGCGGACATGCGCGATGCTTGCCCCGCCGAACCCGGCCTTGACGACGCAGGCTCCGTTCCGGACCTGCGCGCAGTCGCCGGGGATGTGCCCGCCGATCCAGACGTCCGCAGCGGGCGAGGTGTCGATCAGCTCCGGCAGCTCACCCGTGAGCGTGCCGTCCGCCGCCTGATAAAACGGCATGTGCGTCAGCACGACGACGACGTCCGCGCCCGCGGCGCGCATTGCCGGGATATGGCGCGCGGCTGCTTCGGCGGCGGAGGTCATTTCAAACGGGGCAAACGCGCTTTTCTCCACCATGTAGGGCGTGTATTCCGTCGTGAGGCCGAGCACGCCGATGCGAATGCCGCAGCGCTCGAGCAGGACCCACGGCTTCGTGCCGGGGACGGGCGCACCATCCGCTTTCCGGCGCACGTTGGCGCAGAGGACCGGGAAGGGGCAGGCACTGATGCAGGTGTCCAGAAAGGCGGGGCCGCGGTCAAATTCGTGGTTGCCGAGCGTCATGACGTCCGTTTTGCTGCGGATCATGGCGCCGACAAGCGGCAGGCCGGGCCAGTAGTTCGTGCTGAAGGCATCGCCCGCATCCAGCAGGAGCGTTCCCGCCGGATTCTGCGCGCGCAGCTTTGCGATCTCGGCGGAAAAGGCCGGGAAGCCGATGTCCTCGCGGGAGGGACGGATGCGGCCGGAGAAATCGGCGTGGCAAAGCAGGTCGAGGACGATCTTTCCCATGGCGCTCACCCCTTCAGGCCGCCGCGCGACACGCCGGTGACGATGCTCTTGCGGCAGAAGATGAACAGCAGGATCATCGGCACCACGACGATGGTTGAGGCGGCCATCAGGCGCTCATAGCGGATGCCACTGGAGGTCATGAAGGCGTAAAGACCGAACGGCAGCGTCCGGACCTCCTTCGTGTTCGTGGCGATGACGGTCCACAGGAAGGAGTTCCAGCAGGCAATGGCGTCAAGCAGACCGATCGTCACGAGGGCAGGGCGGGACATGGGCACCATGACGCGCCAGAGGTAGCGCCAGTTGCTCGCGCCGTCGACGCGGGCGGAATAATAGAGGCTGTCCGGAATGGCCAGGAAGAAATTCCGGAGGATGTAGGTGTAGAAGATGCTGGAGGTGAACGGCAGGATCAGCGCGATGAGCGTGTCGTTGAGGCCGAGCTTCACAATGGTCGTGTAGTTCGTGATGATGAGCATCTCGAACGGGATCATCATCAGCGAAAGCAGCAGGGAGAACAGCAGGTCACGCCCCGGGAATTTCAGCCGGGAGAACGCGAAGGCCGCGAGGATGGTCGTGAACATGGTGCAGGCGACGCAGACGATGGTCACGAGCAGGGAGTTGCAGAAATAGCGCAGGAACGGGGCCTTCTCGAAGGCGTAGACATAGTTTTCAAACACGAGCTCCTTCGGCCAGAACGTCGGGGGAGTCGTGTTGACCTCGGCGGCCGTTTTCAGCGAGGAGATGATCATCCAGAAGAACGGCAGCACCATGATGAGCGCACCGAGGATCAGAACGAGATAGGCAAAGGATTTTTTGGCAGTTTTCATGGCGGTACCTCAATAATTCTTCCACTTGCGCTGGATGAAGAGCTGCAGCATGGTGAAGATCAGAACGATGACGAACAGCACGACGGCGCTGGCCGCAGCCGGGCCGAGCTGCCACTGCTTGTAGAACATGTCGAACAGGTAATATACGACGGTATACAGCGAGTAGGCCGAGCCGGGATTGCCATTAAACAGCGGGAACAGCTCCGAGAAGACCTTCGAAGCCGAAATGACGTTCACGATCATCGTCAGGCCCAGCGTCGGGGCCAGCAGCGGCACGGTGATGCGGCGGAAGATGCGCCCGGAGGACGCGCCGTCGATGCGCGCGGCCGTGTAATACTGCGGGTTGATGTTCTGGAAGCCGGAGAGCAGCAGAATGATCGTGAACGGCAGCATGCTCCAGATGCCGTAGATGATGAGGGCGGCAAGATTGTAGTGCGGGTCGTTCAGCCAGTTCACGGGGGAAACGCCGAACAGCGACAGAGCATAGTTGATCAGGCCGTAATCGTAGTTGAACATCCATTTCCACACGAGGCCGACCGCCGTGACGGACGTGACCATCGGCAGGAAATAGCACGTCTGGAACAGGCCCTGCAGCTTCGTGCACGAGTTGAGCAGCGAAGCAAGGAACAGGGACAGCACCGTGACGATCGGCACGACGAACAGAACGTACAGCGCCGTGTTGCGCAGACCGTTGAGGAAATTCGCGTCATGGAAAATTTCGGCGTAGTTTCCGAGACCGATGCCGGAGAATTCGCCGGTCATCAGGCTGTAGTCCTGCCGGAACGACAGCAGAATGACATTGATGAACGGATAGACGGTGAAGACCAGAAGACCGATGAAAAACGGGAGCAGGAACAGCCCCGGCTCCGCAAAGGTGCGGAAGGTCACGCGCTCGCCGTCTGCGCGCGTGCGCAGCTTGCGGCGGCTCATAAGTACCGCACCCCCGTCTTGGCGTCAAACAGGAACACGCCGCGCTTTTTCAGGCCGACGGCCAGCTCCGCACCGGGCAGAATCTCCAGCTCGGCCGGGACAAGACCGCGAAGCTCGGCAGGGCCGGCCTGCAGGCGGACAAGCTCGTCCTTGCCGAGGGAGTAACGCTCCAGCACGGTCGTGCGGAAGGCGGGCGTATCACCCTGCGGCAGGATGCTCTCGGCGCGGACGGCCAGAACGATCTCCTGCCCCTCTGCAAGGCCGTCCGGCAGCGCCAGCGCAGCGGGAATGCCGCCGTCCAGCACAAGGCGGCCGTTCTGCACAATGCCGTGCAGCTGGTTGATGGGAGGCGTGCCGAGGAAGTCCGCAGCAAAGAGGTTGACCGGGTTTTCATAGAGACCGCGGGCGGTGTCCTCCTGCTGGAGCACGCCGTCACGCAGCAGGACGACGCGGTCGGCGATGCTGCTGGCCTCCTCCTGATCGTGCGTGACAAAGACGGTCGTGATGCCGGCCTCACGCTGGATGCGGCGGATCTCCTCGCGCATCTCCACGCGGAGCTTGGCGTCGAGGTTGGACAGCGGCTCGTCGAGCAGCAGCACGTCCGGCCGTTTGGACAGGGCGCGCGCAATGGCGACGCGCTGCTGCTGGCCGCCGGAGAGCTCCGCGGGCTTGCGCTTGAGATACGGAGTGATGTGTACCATCTCCGCCAGCTCCTCGGCTCGGCGGATGCGCTCCTTCTTGGGGATGCGCTGGATCTCCATCGGGAAGCAGATGTTCTGCAGGACCGTCATGTGGGGATAGAGCGCGTAGTTCTGGAAGACAAGGCCGATGCCGCGCTTCTCCGGCGGCAGGCTCGTCACGTCGCGGTCGTCAAAGAAAATGCTGCCGCCGCTCACGGGGAGAATGCCGGAGATCATATTCAGCGTTGTGGTCTTGCCGCAGCCGCTCGGGCCGAGCAGGGCGATGAGCTTGCCGCTTTCCAGTGTGATGGAAAGGTCGTTTACGGCAACGGTGTCGCCGAAACGCTTGGTCAGATGTTCGAGTTTGATCTGCATGTCCGTATCACCTCAGTATTTCGAAAATGGGTGCGCCGTCGACATCGGGCATCGTCAGCCCGAGCATGGCGGCCATGGTGGGCGCTTCATCGACCATGGAGCGGCTGCCGTGCACCGTGCAGGGCCGCACATCCGGTCCGGCGGCGAAGAATGTCGTGACCTCCTCGCGTGCCGGACTGCCGCCGTGGGTCGCCACGCCGGTCTTCTTGTCTCCCGGCTGGCAGCTGCGCCAGAGCGTGTCACCGTCCGGGTACTCGCCGAACGCAATGGGAAGACTGCTCTCCACAACAAAGTCGAACGGGCCGGACAGGCCGTAGCGCGCCTGCGCCTCGGCGGCGTCCAGCACCATGCTGAGCTGTACGTCCGGGTCATGCCGCAGGGCCTCGAGCGCCTCGCGCACGCGTGCCATCAGTGCAGCATCGTCCGGGTCGCGCACCTCGATGAGGGCGGCAAGGCCGGTGGAGTGACAGACGGCGTCAAACGAGGTGATCTGCCCTTCGGCGTCAACGGACAGAAGCCCAAGCTGCCGGAAGTAGACGTTCATCAGGAAGGCATCGCGGATATCGGTCTGGCCGTGGTCGCCGAGGACGATGATGTTCGTCTCGTCCAGCGTGCCCTTGCGGCGCAGGCATTCCAGAATAGCGCCGAGCTGCTCATCGTGCATGCGCAGCTGCGTCTCGGCCTGCTCACTTTCCACGCCGTAGGTGTGCCGGGCGGAGTCGAGGTCGCACATCTTCACAAGCATGATGTCCGGCTGCGGGCCGTCCTCCAGAATGTCGAGCGCCAGCGCCATGGTGAACAGGTCAAGGCTGCGCGTCGGTCCCATCAGGTAGCGGCCGTGTTTATAGAAGTAACGATCCATCAGGTTTGCAGTGGCCGTGTGCTCCAGCCATTTCTGCGGCTGGTAGCCCTGGTAGCTGTATGGAACGATCATCGGCATATTCATGGTATAGTCCGCGCCGCCGGAAACGGGCCAGCTCAGAGAGCAGGTCGTCAGGCCGTTCTCGCGGGCATGGTCCAGCAGCGTTTTGCCGCGGACGTCCGATTTCATGCAGTACCACGGCGCGTCAAGATGGCCGCCGCGGGTCATTTTTTCATTGTGCACGATCCCGTGCCGCCCGGCGTAGGTGCCGGTCAGGATCGAGGTATGGCAGGTGTAGGTCAGGGCCGGGAGCACCGGCTCGATCTTTTCGACGAGCGCGCCGCGCTCCAGAAGCTGCGCGAAGTGCGGCATGCGGCGCATGCGTGCAACGTCGGAGGCGCAGAGGGCATCGATACAGAATACAAGGACTTTCGACATAGGTTCTCCTTCCTGTTGGAACGGCGGCGGGTGCGGGCCCGGCCGGAATGCGCTGGTCTGCGTACAGGCGGACGTCCGCCGGGACGTCCGCCTGTTGGAATGGGCGGTATTTACTTTGCGAGAGCTTCGCGGCAGGCTGCCTCAAAGGCCGCATAGGCGGTGTCGGCGTCGCTGACGTTGAGGGCAACGCTCTGGACCATCTTGTCGATCTCGGTGCGCATGGCCGCTGCGCCGGGGACGCTGGCCAGCATGCCGATGTCGTCGGCTTCCTCGGTCAGGGCCTTGACGGCGATGTTCGTCTCGGCGAACTGCTGGAACTCGGCGCTCTCGCGGGCTTCCTTATAGATGGGGACGGTGCCGAAGGCCTCGGCCCACTGCACGATGTTCTCGGTGGACGTGAGGAACTTCAGGAACATATAGGCGCCGCGGGCGTGATCCTCATCGGTGCTGAGGCAGGCGAAGTTGTTGCCCCAGGAGGAGATGTAGCGGACGGGCCCTTCCTGCGGGATGGGCACACAGCCGATCTCGAAGGTATCGTTCACAGCCAGCTCAACATAGCTGACACCGGCGCTCGAGCCGATGTAGGAGGCGACGGCCTGGCTGCCGAACGGGCCGGAGAAGAAGACGTCCTCGCCGACAAGGCGGAAGTCGCCGGACTTCACAAGGTCTGCAAACCAGTTGAGCTTTTCCTTGGCGATGGTCTCGTCAATGGCATAGTTGCCGTCCTCATCGATGTAGCCGCTGCCGGCCTGCATGATGAGGCACTGATAGGTGTCCACGAGGGAGTCGGTGCCGAAGCCGGGGATGCCTTCCTTCTCGTGAATGATTTTACTGCATTCTGCGAGCTCTGTCCAGGTCTTCGGGGCCTCGAGGCCATATTTGTCGAACATGGTCTTGTTGTAGAACAGGACCTCGCCCGCCGTGGTGCACGGGAAGACGTAGATGCCGTCGCCCCACTGGGTGATCTCGCTGTACTGACCGGCAGGAACGTTGTCCTTGAAGTTCGGGATGCCGATCTCCGGGTCGTTGATGTAAACGGACAGGTCGACAAGGCGGCCCTCGTTCAGATAGTTGACGGCGTCAGACGGATACATGTTCACAAGGTCAGGGCCGGTGCCGTTGCGGACCGCCTGCATGGTCTTGCTGTCGATCTCGCTGTACGGCTGCTGCTCGGCGACGAGCTCGTACTCGTCCTGCGAGGCATTGAAGGCGGCTGCAAGCTCGAGGAACTTCTCTTCGTGCTGGTCGGTGTAGGCGTGCCAGTAGACGATCTTCGTTTTCTCGGTCTTTGCGGGCTTCGTGTCTTCGGTGGTCTTGCTGTCATCGGTGGTCTGCGAGGCTCCGGTACTGGCGCCCGAAGCGTCCGTCTTTCCTGCGCTGCATGCCGCGAACAGGCTCGCGACCATGACCAGAGCAAGCAGAAGGGCAAGAATGCGTGCTTTCATGTGTTTTCTCCTCCATTGTCTCGTGTTTTTATCGGAACGTCGGATGACGCTCACTGCTCAGGAAATGGTGTCCAGGAATGCGGCAAGCTCCGCAAGCGTGTGGACGCACCAGGTATATTCCGGCTCGTGGATGCCCGGATAGGGGTCGATCCAGAGCGTCTGCCCGCCGATGGCGGAAATGGGCATCAGATCGTTGAAGGCGTGGTCGCCGATGCTGATCAGGGCTTCGGGCCGCGCCAGCAGCGCGGGATCGAGGGCCTGCAGGCTCGCGATCATACCGTAGGGCTTATTTGCACTGCTGCAGATCTCGCGGAACGCTCCGGCAAAGCCGAGCTGCCGCAGGAATTCCCGCACGGTCTCTTCGTAGGAATTGCTCAGCAGGACGACACGGCAGCGCTGCTCCAGACGCATGATGGCCTCATAAAGCCCGCGGTCACCGTGCATCCCGGCCCGCTCCATCTGCAGGCGGGTCAGGCGATAGACCTCATTTGCGCGGTCGCCGTCCAGACAGCCGAGCGCGTCGCCCAGGTAGGCCAGAACGGCCCACGCATCGCCGAGATAGACCACATCGTCTGCCTGCAGCGCTTCGGCATAGGTCATATTTGGAAGCACCCGCTTCCGGAGTGCCTGCACAAGCTCCGGCACGGTGGCGGCCTCTGCACGCCCACGGCGGTAAAAACGGTTCATGTCCAGCTCACGCCCGGCAAAGATCGCCTCTGCCAGCCGGACAAGGTCCGCCTCCAGCGGCTCGGCCCACGTCCCGGCAACAAGCGTCCGCAGATAGCCGCGGTGAAAGACGCTGTTCTGATAAATGGTTCCGTCGAGATCGAAGATAACGATCCGGTTTTGCATGGCGGGCCTCCCTTTGTGCGGCGGTTGGCAGGCTCGTGCGGATGATCCGGACCGCGCCCCTGCTGCCGTAACTTGATTATATCACAGGTTTGGCCGAAAAATTTTTTCGTTTGCGTGAAAATATGTCTTTTCGTCAGAAAAGCTCGGAAAAACATGAAAAAAAGACGATTTTACATGAAATTTATGCGGATTTAACACGAAGCCGGCTGGAATGAAAAAGAAAAGCACTTGTCAGAAGCATGCCGTGCCGTTATACTGGAAATAGAAACTAGGTGCGCACCGCGCACGAAAGGAGAACAACGATGCTGCTGATCCGCAACGCAAATATCAAGACCATGGCCGGGCCGAACCTGAAAAACGGCTGCCTGCTCCTCGAAAACGGGAAAATCGCCGCCGTCGGCCAGACGGTCGACGCGCCGGAGGGCGTTGAGACTCTCGATGCGCAGGGCCGCCTGCTCACGCCCGGCTGCGTGGAGGCGCACTGCCATATCGGCCTCGACAACGAGGGCATGCGCTGGGAGGGCATGGATTATAATGAGATCGTCGAGCCGCTGACGCCGCAGCTGCGCGCCATCGACTCCATCAATCCGCAGGACGAGGCCTTCGGGCTGGCCCTGCGCGGCGGCGTGACGACGGCCTGCACCGGACCCGGCAGCGCAAACGTCGTCGGCGGCACGTTCGCCATCGTAAAGCTGGCCGGAAAGCGCGTCGACCGGATGATTCTGCGCGCGCCCGCCGCGATGAAGTGCGCCTTCGGCGAGAATCCCAAGGGCTGCTACGGCCACGACAAGCGCCAGAGCCCCATGACGCGCATGGCGGTCGCCGCCCTGCTGCGCGAGCTGCTGCTGCGCACGCTCCGCTACCGCGACGACAAGGAGGCGGGAAAGAATCCGGCGTTCGACATGAAGCTCGAGGCCATGCTGCCCGTGGTCAACGGCGAGATCCCGCTCAAGTGCCACGCCCACCGCGCGGATGATATCCTGACGGCCGTGCGCATCGCGCGCGAGTTTGACCTGAAGCTCACGCTGGACCACTGTACGGACGGCGAGCTGATCGCCGATGAGCTGGCAAAGGAGCAGGTCCCGGTCTTCGTTGGCCCGTCGCTCGGCGGCAAGACGAAGGTCGAGCTGCGCAACAAGAGCTTCACAACGGCGGGCACGCTGTACCGCGCGGGCCTGACGGTCAGCATCATCACGGATGCGCCGGTCATTCCGCTGCAGTATCTGCCGCTGGCGGCCGGACTGGCGGCTTCGGCCGGTCTGCCGATGGAGGAGGCGTGGCACGCCATCACCATCAACCCGGCCCGCAGCCTCGGCATCGATGCGCGTGTCGGCAGTCTTGAGCCGGGCAAGGATGCGGACCTCGTCCTCTGGACGGCGGACCCGCTTACGACGATCGGCGGCGAGGCGTGGATGACGTTTGTGAACGGCGAGGTCGTGTACCGCGCGGAGTAAGAGAATATAAATCGTAAAAAATCCAGCCAAGGTGGGATCACTCCCAACCCTGGCTGGATCATTTTTATGCGTTCAGGGCCGTATCCCTGCGCTTACTTCAGCGCAGCCAGACGGGCCGTGATGGCGGCAAACTGGGCGCGCGTCGCGCTCTCACGCGGGGCGAGCTCGTTGTTGCCCATGCCGAGGATGATGCCGTTGCCGACAGCCCAAGTCATGGGCTCAGTGGCATAGCTCTGCACGCTGGAGGCATCAGTGAAGTTGCTCAGATCGCCGGTCGTCGTCGTGTCCATGTTCTGGGAGGCGGCGAAGCGATAGAGCATCGTGACCATTTCCTCGCGGGTGACGTCGTCATCCGGACGGAACAGGCCCTTGTCATCGCCGATGACAACCTTGGCCTCCTGTGCCCATGCGACGGCGTCAGCATACCAGTCATCCTTGAGGTCGGGGAAGGTGCTCGTGCCGGTGACGGCCGGGCTGCCCGCCTGACGGTACAGGACGGTGGCGACCATGGCGCGGCTCAGCGCAGCTTCCGGACGGAACGTGCCATCGCCGAAGCCGACGAACAGGCCGTTGACCAGAGCGAAGTGGACGCTCTCGGCGTACCAGGCGTTTGCATCGAGGTCGGTGTACTGCTCGCAGGGATCCTCTTCCACAAGCTCGACCTTCACGCAGCGCTCGGTCAGGTCCAGCGGCAGCTTGCCGTTGTTGGCCTTGCCGATGGCGCGCAGAGCTTCGATGGCGCTGATGTTGTCAATGGGAGCCTCGTTCACGTTCTGCACGGGAGTCTTGTTCTCAAAGACGGAGCCGGGCAGGGTGGCGCAGTACTCGTTGACGGCAACGCGGTAGGTCTTCGTGTTGTCCTTGATGTCGACGACGGTGCCATCATCGAGCACGATGGACACGACGGTGCGGGCACCGCGGACCGGTCGGCCGTTTTCATCCTTGCCGTCCGGCTCTGCCGTGTACTTTACGACCATGCCGGAGAACTGATCGCCGTAATTGCTGTTCTTGAAGGAATTCTCAACGGTAGCGGCAAGCTCCGCGCCGGTGAGGTCATAGGTGTAGAGGCGGTTGCCGAACGGGGTGATGGCGTAGATATCGCCGACGGTGACGGTGCGGGTCGTCTCGCCCTCGTTGGCCAGAAGGTCGCAGCGGATGCCGCCGCTGTTCGTGAAGGCGACGACGGTGTTGAGCTCCTTCGTAGCCTCGAGCATCAGGCCGGTCAGCCAGTTGCCCGCGATAGTGCTGCTGCTGTTGCCGATGGGTGCACGGCGGGTGATGCTCTGGTCGGCAACGCCGAGGACCTCGGACATGTCGCCCTTCACCGCATCCCAGGAGGCGTGGCTGATGGCGAGAACGGTCGGGTCAAGCTTCGTGTTGCCCTCGGTGTCATAGAGGTTCTGGGTGTTGTCGCGGCCGGTAGTGTTCACATAGCTCGGGTTCACGACCGTGACTTCCTTCGTCTCGGTGTTGAACTGGATCTTGGCGTTGGCATAGCCCTTCGCCTGGCAGTTGCCCTGAATATAGGCTACACCGTTGTCGGCGACGCCGTAGGAAACGCTGTGGGAGTGGCCGCCGACGACGAGGTCGACAAGCTCGGAGTTGACGCTGTTTGCAAGGCCGCGCGGGCTGGCGTGCGCCACAACGACGACGACGTCAGGGTTCTCGGCTGCAACGATGGACTCGATCTTCGCATTGAGCTTCTCAATGCTCGGGTCGATGTCATACGGGGCGATCTTGGCGGTCATGATATCCATGGAGTAGTCGGGGATGTAGCCGACAAGTGCGACCTTCACACCGGCCTTGTCAACGATGACATAGTCCTTGACAAAGGAGGCGCGGTTCGTCGTACCTGCATCATAGAGATTATAGGCCAGAACGGGGATATTGCTGTCGCCCTTGAACTCACCGATCTCATAGGCGGGCATGGTGCCGTCCTCATCGGCGGCATAGGCCTTGACGTCCCAGTCGAACTCGTGGTTGCCGAGGGAGACGGCATCATAGCCCATGGCGTCGAAGGCGGCGCGCAGAGCGTTGCCGTAGGTCAGGTTCGAAACGGGAGTGCCCTGATAGATGTCGCCGCCGTCAAGCAGGAGAACGGCGTCGTTTTCGGCATTGGCACGGGCCTCGTTCACGACATTGGCGATGTAGGCCATGCGGTACTGGAACGTGGACTCGTTGCCGGAGGATGTGTCGACAAGGTAGCCGTGCACGTCGGTGGTCTCAAAGACCTCGATGGTCTTCACGGGATTTGCTTCTGCGTGGACGGCCCATTTCGTTTCACGGCCCGGGGTGATGTCCTTGCCCTCGGCGGTCATTTCCTTGATGTATTCGCCAATGATGAGGGGCACGGAGCCGCCGACGTTGTTGAAGCGCTCGGAGATGGTGGCATCCCACAGAACCTCGTCGCTGCTGGAGGTGATGCCGGTGGAGGCAAACCAGCCGTAGGCGTCGGAGTCCTTCGTCGCGCTCAGACGGTAGGAGCTGAGGCAGGCGTAGATCGTGTCGTCATCCTTCACGGCCGTGCCGTCCGCGTAGGTGATGTTCTGCACGCGCTGGTTGTCGGGATTGCCGACATAGACGTCGTAGTTCACGCCGTAGAACGTGTCGCAGCCGAAACCGCCGCCGCCAAGCTGACCGTCGTCTTTGACACGGTAGTTCTGTGCCGTGTGCTGCATCCAGCTCTTGAGCTGGGCGCCGGTCATCCGGATCATGTAGAGCGTGTTGTTGTCGTACTGATACAGGGAGTAGCAGTCGCGCAGGCTGATGTCGCCGGAGGTTGCGCCGTCGGCCAGCAGGGAGCTGACGCTCCAGCCGCGCTTTGCGACCGGCGTCGTCATGGAGATGACGTGCTCCTTCGTCGGGTCGATGTTGTTGTCGGTGCAGGCGGCCCAGATCTGTGCCTTGTGGACGAGATCATAGGAATCGCTCTGCGTGAGGTAGTAGTTGGAGATGGTGTCCCAGGTGCCGGAGACCGTGCCGATCTTCTTGTTGACGAAGGCATCGGAGCGCTCGAAGAGCGGAGTGATGAGGTCCTTCAGACCGTCGTAGTTGGGGTCGCCGGACTTGAAATCCGGGCTGGGGACGCGGATGTCCCTGCCGTTCTCGTCCTTGCCGAGGGCAGAGTTCAGAGGATGCATGGTGGACTCGGCTGCGGTAACGGTGACCTTGCCGTCGGCGCCCTTCGTGAGGGTGAGGACGGTCTCACCGAGGGTGGAGCCGCCGCCGTTCATGACGAGGACGTTCTCGCCGTTCTTGTTCTGCAGGGTGACGGCGTTTCTCTGATGGTTGTGGCCGGTCAGCAGCATGTCAACGCCGGTGGTATGCGTTGCAAAGTAGCCGCCTTGGTTCTCCTGATTGTAGATGTCAGGATTGCCCTCGCCGCTGTGCATGGCGACGATGATGTAGTCGCACTTCTCCTGCATTTCCTTGCCGTAGTAGTTTTCCCACTCATAGACATAGGACTTTTCGGTGTTGTCGGGATGGCCGAACGTGCAGCCCTCATAGTGGCTGGCGACGTCCCAGTTCGCGTTGTTCATGTTCTCGAAGCCCAGCAGACCGATGGTGAAGGTCGTGCCGTCCTCGAACTTGTAGGTGAAGGTCTTGTACGGGGAGAACACGGATTCGTTCGTCTCCGTCTCCACGACGTTCGAGCAGATGACGTCGACGGGCTGACCGGCGACGGCCTTGTCCGTGGAGGTCAGCAGATTGTAGTAGTTCCACTGAATCTGCGGCGCATAGTTGAACTCGTGGTTGCCCAGCACAAAGGCATCATAGCCAATGTAGCGCAGCGCAGTCGCCATGGGGCTGTTTTCGCCGCCCTCCTGGAGAATGTTGTAGCTGCTCAGCGCGCTTCCCTGCAGAATGTCGCCAACATCGATAAGAATGCTGTCGTCCACGGCGGCGCGGCGCTCTGCGACGAGCTTCGCCGCCTGCAGGAAGTTGTTGCTCAGGGCACTGTTCTTGTAGGAGTCCCAGTCGTATGCACGGCCGTGCATATCGGTGGTCGTCAGGATGCTGACGGTGATCGAATCGGACTTCGCCTCGAAGACGTCATCCGCGACCGGGGCATTCGTGTGGCCTTCGGCTGCGTAGGACGCGTAGACCGAGGTCAGCTTGGTCTCTGCCGCGCCTGCCGGGATGACTGCCACGGAAAGAACGAGGCAGACCACGAGCAGAAGCGAGAGAAGACGCTTTGCAATGTGTTTCATTTCAAGACTCCTTTGTTTGTAGTTGCAGCTGCGCTGCACGTTTTGGAAATCGTGACAAAAATCCACCATTCATCACAGGTTCCGTCGGCAATATTCTAACACTTTGTAAAGAAATTGTAAAGGAAGCGGGGAGACCTGAGGGAAAAATTGGGAGAACTGACAAGGAAGTCTTGTTACGGGAAGCTGATTTTCTCTTTGTGAAAAACAGCAAAAACTGCGCAAAGCGCCGCTGTCGCAACGTTTTCCTGCATTTTTTGCAGCAGGGGGATCTGCGGCGGGAACGGCGGAACAGTGACAGGAAAAACGGAGAAAATTCCGGATGATATGCTGCATATGCAATATAAAAAACGTGCTGTCCTGCTAAGGACAGCACGAAAAACGCTTTTCGGCATTTTGACTATATGTATAAAACTCTACATGGAATCGCTGCGAAAACGGGCTAGATTCAGCCCAGCGAGACGTCCAGGATCATCATCACACTGAAGCCGACGGCGAAAAAGATCGTGCCGATGTTCGAGTGCTTTCCCTCGGACATCTCGGGGATCAGCTCCTCCACGACCACATA
>OHAF01000529.1_pt1 | contig 40668 bp, 32 predicted proteins | sample 1577041 | NCBI WGS metagenome assembly OHAF01 (sample SAMEA3541495, study PRJEB24748) | human gut metagenome | biome: human gut; feature: human-associated habitat; material: faeces | place: China | collected 2012
CTTCCAAGGGGTGCCAATAACAGGACTCGTCATGTGTACTCCTGTACTCCTGCACGTGATCGTGCGATTGATTATTTCTGTTCGGTCACGGTCCCTGACCCTTGCGGTGCCAAGGTTTTCCGTTCCCAATCAATCGTCATGGTACGAGGACAACGCGACTTTTGAACGATTTCTTGCGGGTGTGTTCGGAATTGTTGCGGAAATTTCAGTATTTGTGCGGTTCAACTGACCGTTTGTCACCATTAGTTTTTTCAACATACTTTTTCAAAACGGCGGAAGCATGCGGAAATCCAGCATTTGGCTAGAGCAGCGCACGTTCGATTTCCCATGTTCGAAATCGGCGTGTTGTCCGCCTACAGGCATGTAGTTTGTTCGATTTACGCACATAGTCTCTGCGTGTCGGCCTTGTCGCCTTGACCAGTGATAATCAGGTGTGTTCAGCCCACGTAAAATTCCAATGAACGTTAGGGGAATATCAATGGCAAACGGTCCTGTGCTTGTCGTCGACTTCGGCGCCCAGTACGCCCAGCTCATCGCCCGCCGCGTGCGCGAAGCAGGCGTGTACTCCGAGCTGGTCCCTCATTCCATGCCGGTTGACGAGATCCTGGCCAAGGATCCGAAGGCGATTATTCTGTCCGGCGGCCCGGCCTCCGTGTTCGAGCCCGGCGCGCCGACCATAGATACCAAGGTATTCGAATCCGGTGTTCCGGTGCTTGGTATCTGCTACGGCTTCCAGGTCATGGCCTATGAGCTCGGCGGCAAGGTGGATAAGTCCGCGCTCGGCGAATATGGCAAGACCTCAGCCACCATCGACGACGCCGACGGCATCCTCGCCGACTCCCCCGCCGAGCAGACCACGTGGATGAGCCACGGTGTGGCGGTCGAACAGGCCCCGGCCGGCTTCGAAGTGCTGGCCCACACCGAAGGCGCGCCCGTGGCCGCCATGGCGGACGAATCCCGCAAGCTCTATGGTGTGCAGTGGCACCCTGAAGTCAAGCACTCCCCGCTTGGCCAGAAGCTTATCGAAAACTTCCTGCACCGTTGCGCCGCGCTGCCCAACGACTGGGATGCCTCCTCGATTATCGAGGATCAAGTCAAGAAGATCCGCGAGAAGGTCGGCGACGCCGAGGTGATCTGCGGCCTGTCCGGCGGCGTTGATTCCGCCGTGGCCGCCGCTCTGGTGCACAAGGCCATCGGCGACCAGCTCACCTGCGTGTTCGTGGACCACGGCCTGCTGCGCAAGGGCGAAGTCGAGCAGGTCAAGCACGACTTCGTCGCCGCGACCGGCATCCGCCTCATCACCGTCGACGCCGCCGACGACTTCCTCGACGCCCTCGCAGGCGTCTCCGAGCCGGAGCGCAAGCGCAAGATCATCGGCGAGAAGTTCATCCGCACCTTCGAGAAGGCCCAGCGCCAGGTCCTCGAAGAGGCCGGCGCCCGCGGCAAGGAGGTCAAGTTCCTCGTGCAGGGCACGCTCTACCCGGACGTCGTCGAATCCGGCGGCGGCGACGGTGCGGCCAACATCAAGAGCCACCACAACGTCGGCGGCCTGCCCGAGGACATCAAGTTCCAGCTCATCGAACCGCTGCGCACTCTGTTCAAGGATGAGGTGCGCGCCATCGGCACCGAGCTCGGTCTGCCCGACGAAATCGTCTGGCGTCAGCCCTTCCCGGGCCCGGGTCTGGGCATCCGCATCATCGGCGAGATCACCAAGGAGCGCCTCGACCTGCTGCGCGAGGCCGACGCCATCGCCCGCGAGGAACTCTCCAAGGCCGGTCTCGACCGCGACATCTGGCAGTGCCCGGTCGTGCTTCTGGCTGACGTTCACTCTGTCGGCGTCCAAGGCGACGAGCGCACCTACGGCTCCCCCATCGTGCTGCGCCCGGTGAGCTCGGAAGACGCCATGACCGCCGACTGGTCCCGTGTCCCCTACGATGTGCTCGCCACGATCTCCACGCGCATCACCAACGAATGCCGCCAGATCAACCGCGTCGTCCTCGATTGCACCTCCAAGCCGCCGGCGACCATCGAATGGGAGTAAGCCGATAGGGCTTTGACCTGCTCTTTTGAGTGCCGTGGTGTACCGCTGAGTTTCGTTTCGTACGAGAGTCATGGCAAAACCGCCAGCGACGGCAGTGAGTAAAAACGATTTCCTAGCCTCCGTTCCCTCGTTGGAACGGAGGCTTTTTCTTTGCCGTTTTACTCCCTTTCACCTGCGATTTCGCCATTTACTCCCCGTGTTTCAAGACAACAAGGCACGGGGAGGTATTCGAGGGAATGGGAGTAAGGATTTATCCCAAGTGAGTTGACGCGCGGTTTTTGTCCCCGAGGGCGAAACGGTGCCGTTTCGGGGCCCGTGAAACTCAAATCGAACTCAACGGGCATTTTTTGCTGGGCGTTTCCAATGTTCCCGTTCCGTGGGATACCCTGATTCTCTCTGTGGTACTGTTTGTGGTGATTCCTCTGGCTGGCGGTATGCTGACCCGTTCGGCTGTCATCAAGCGGAAGGGGCAGTGTACTTTGAGGAGACTTTCATCCGTATGTTTGACAGTGCAACTACCATTGGCTTATTGCTGACGCTGGTGATGATTTTCTCGTTCCAAGGCAATACCATTCTGGAAAAACCTCTGCACATTGTTTTGATTGCGGTACCGCTGATTTTACAGACCTTCCTGATTTTTGCGATTGCGTATATCGCTTGCCGGGTTTTGAAGCTGCCCTACAAGATTGCTGCTCCCGCCGGAATGATTGGTGCTTCCAACTTCTTTGAACTGGCTGTTGCTGTTGCAATCGCCTTGTTTGGAACGACTTCCCCTGCGGCACTGGCAACGACTGTGGGTGTGCTGACAGAAGTTCCCGTGATGCTGTTCCTTGTAAAAAAACGCAAATAAAATGAAAGACTGGTTCAAATATGAGTAAGAAAAAGGTGGCATTTATCTGCGTCCATAATTCCTGCCGCAGTCAGATTGCCGAGGCCTTGGGAAAGCACTTGGCTTCCGATGTGTTTGAAAGCTATTCCGCAGGAACGGAAACAAAACCGCAAATCAATCAGGATGCTGTCCGCATTATGAAAGAACTGTACGGGATTGACATGGAGAAAACCCAGTATTCCAAACTGATCTCGGATATTCCTGCCCCTGATATTGCAATCTCCATGGGGTGCAATGTGAGCTGTCCTTTCATTGGTAGAGCATTTGACGATAACTGGGGATTAGAAGATCCGACCGGAAGCGAAGATCAAGTCTTTGTCGAGATCATTCGAGAGATTGAAAAACGGATTCTACAGTTGAAGCAGTCCCTTATTTGATTGAAATAGCACTCTGCTTGTGGTATAATACAGATGATCCAAACCATTGCTTTTCTGCTGATAACATTGGGCTTGATAATCTTTTGATAACAGGAGTCCGACAACGCCGTATAAGTTGGATAATTGGTATCAAATTGAGCAACTAAGAGTCAAATCCCCTAAACAGTATTGTTTAGAACCAGTTTTACTTTGGCGAGTGGGAGTAAACTGGAGCGGATTTTGCGCAATCGAAATTCCGTCCGTAGAGTGTCGCAGTGTGCCGCCACGTACGAAAAAGCGTAAAGCCACCTGTGATTTTGGGTGAGTAAAAACTATTGAGACCCTCTGGAAACAACGTTTTCAGGGGGTCTCTTTATGCCTTTTGACCTGCAGTTTCAGTCATTTTTACTCTAAAAGCGCGTACACCACGGACATGGCGACACGCAGCGGACGAAGAGTAAAGGATTTTTCGGAGAGTGAACTGTCCCAGTAGTTTGTCCCACCACCCCAAAAACGCCCCTGAAACTCAATAGGAACGCAAGGGCGTCATCGTGCGAGCACCGCAGCCTGAGCCGCCGATACCAGGCTCGTTTGCGACGCCGTCGCTGCTTGCCTGGATCGTCAACGGCAAGTACGTCATGTCGCTGCCGCTCTACCGCATAGAGGCAGACCTCAAGGCGTGCGGCGCGACGATATCGCGCCAGGACATGGCGAACTGGATGATGAACGTGCACGCGCGCTGGCTGGCGAAGGTCCATGAGAGAATGAAGGTCGAGCTGCTGTCGCATGTCAGGATTCATGCCGATGAGACCACGGTTCAGGTCCTGAAAGAGCCGAACCGCGAGGCGAAGAAGAAATCGAGGATGTGTCTGTTCTGCTCGGCGCGCTGCGACGTGCCCGTGTATGTATTCGAATACCACGAGACCCGCAGGAAGGGCGTTGCCCAGGAGTTTCTTGCGGGCTGGTCCGGCACGCTTACCACCGACGGCTACAAACCCTACTTCAATCTCGGCAACCCCAACATCGCCAACACGGCGTGCCTCGTCCACGTGCGCCGCTACTTCGCCCAAATCGTGAAGATCGCCGGCGGCGGCGCCAAGGCGGCGTCTGCGGCCAGCGTTGCGCTCGAGGCAAGGCGCAGGATCGACGCCATGTTTCAAGGTCGACTCCAAGTTGTTTGTGTTCAATTAGTTGTTGCGGGTTTAGTCACGATGATTTTTCGGGTTTAGGCAGAGCATGCCGACCACGGAATGGTCTTAACTGGATGGTGCTTGTATCTCCGCCAGAAAGGACCGGAAAGGATTATGATCAGCATGCCCCAAGTACAGTCTATCCGTCGTTTGCGGCGGAACGGGGAATCCGTCGCGTCGATCGCGCGGAAAACACATGTCAGCGAGCCGACGGTGCGTAAGTACCTCGCGAAGGAGGATCTGTCGGCCGTGCCGTCGGTGAGAAAGCCGCGCGCGTCGGTGATCGACCCGTATCTGCCCGTGATCGAGCAGTGGCTCGCGGAGGATCGCGCGAACTGGCGCAAGCAGCGGCATACCGCGACCAGGATCTGGGAGCGGTTGAGGGACGAGCATGGCGCGGAGGTCTCCCTGTCCACGGTGACGCGGGCGGTGGCGCGGCTCAGGCGTGAGTTCGCGGCGGAGCGTGATGAGGCGTTCATGGATCTGGTATGGCATCCAGGCGAGGCGCAGGCCGATTTCGGCGAGGTCGACGTGCTGTTGCGCGGCGTGGTGCAGCGGATGCATCATTTCGTGCTTGATTTCCCGTATTCGAACGTCGGTCTGGTGCAGTTGATGCCGGGCGAGAACGCTGAGTGCACGTGCCTGGCGTTGCGCAACCTGTTCGAGTGGCTGGGCGGTGTGCCGGAGCGGATCGTGTTCGATAACGCCGCCGGCGTGGGCCATAAGGGGTACGGGGAGCGCGAGCCGCGCCTGACGCACCTGTTCCAGGCCTTCCAGGCGCATTACGGGTTCGATTGTTCGTTCTGCAACCCGTATTCCGGTCATGAGAAGGGCGCGGTGGAGTCCAAGGTCGGCATGGTGCGGCGCAAGCTGTTCGTGCCCCGGCCGAGCGTATGGAGCCTGGAGAACTTTAACGCCGGGCTGCCGGACCGGTGCCTGGAGCTGGCCACGAAACCGCACTGCCGCAAGGACACGGAGGAACGTGGCCTGTTCTCCGAGGACCGTGCGGCGCCGCTGCCGTTGCCCGGGAAGCGTTTCGACGTGGTCACGTGGCGGCATATGAAGGCCGACCGGTACGGCGTGGTCACGCTCGAGGGACGGCATCGTTATTCCGCGGACCGGGCGAACGCGGGCAGAGGGGTGATCGTGGGCCTCCGCGCGCTCGAGGTCGAGGTCCTCGACTCGTCGGGCAAGCATCTGGCGACCCATCCTCGGGCGTACGGCCAGGCCAGCACGAACAGCGAGGACCCGTCCATGCAGTTGGCGCTGCTGTGCAACAAGCCCGCGTCCTGGCCCAACAGCCGGGTACGTGACGCGTTGCCGGACCCGTTGCGGGAATGGCTGGATCGGCAGGACAGACAGACACGCAACGAGGCGCTGCAGACCCTCAAACGCGTTGACAGGGAATCCGGGTGGGCGAACGCGGTCGAGGCGATGCTTTCCATCCTCGAATCGACCGGCGGGGCGGACCGCGCCGGTGTCACACTGCTCGCGGCCAGGCTCGCCGAGGGCGTGGCGGGTATCGAATACGACGATGACAGGCCGGATCTGAGTGAATACGACATCGCGTTCACCGCGGACGTCGGCGTGCAGGAAGGCGGGCGATGAACACGAAGACGGACGAAGGGCTCTACGAGAAGGCCCGCAAGCTGTTCATCTCCAAGGCGAGCATCGACGAATTCGCCGGCTGGGCCACGCCCCGCCAGGTCGACGCCGTCCACCGCCTGCTCGACACGGAACTGGCGAACAGGGAACGCGCGAAGCACGACAGGCTCCTGCGCCGCGCCCGGTTCCCCGTCGTCAAGGGTCTCGACGGCTACGACTTCACGAACGTCAGGCTCCCCGACGGCTACATGCTCGATGAGCTCCTAGGGCTCGGTTTCATCCCGCGCGCGCAGGACCTGGTGTTCTACGGCAAGACCGGGCGCGGAAAGACACATCTCGCGATCGGGCTGGGCATGAAGGCGATCGACATGGGGCTGGGCGTGCGGTTCCATCAGACCGCCGAGCTCGTCCTCCAGCTGGGCAAGGCCAAACGCGACGGCACGCTCGAGACGATGCTCCGGGACATCGGCCGTGCCGACCTGATCATACTGGACGAGTTCGGCTACGCACCCTTCGACATCGACGGGGCGCGCCTGCTCTACCAGATCATCGCGGGCAGCTACGAAAGACGGAGCATCATATTCACCACGAACATCGAGTTCAGTAAATGGGGCACGGTCTTCGCGGACGACAAACTCGCCGCAGCGATCATCGACCGCATCGTGCACCACGGGCGGCTCCTCGAGTTCACCGGCCAGAGCCGCCGCGTCAGTGAGGCCCTCATGTTCGGCAGGAACACCTCCGCGCAACCGGAAAAATAAGGAAAATGCATGCAACTGCCTAAACCCGAAAAAAATACATGACTAAAACCGAGGTGGTGACGTTTTCTTGGACTCCCTGACCGGGAGGAGAACCCCCTCATGGCGAAGTACAGCAGGGAGCAGCGCGACAGGGCCGTGGACCTGTACATCAAATACGAACGCTGCGCCGCCGACGTGATCCGCGAGCTCGGCTATCCCAGCAAGGGCGTGTTGCTGTCGTGGTACGCGGACCGGCTCGAGGAGGAGCGCACCGGCGTTCCCTCCGGGCGCGGGGAACGCTACAGGCGGTACACGGACGGGCAGAAACGGGCCGCGGTGGACCATTACCTCGAATACGGCAGACGGCTCAGCCGCACCATGCGGATGCTCGGCTATCCGAAAAGCAAGGAACTGCTCATGGCGTGGATCGACGAGCTCGCGCCCGGCCAACGCAAGTTGAGGCACGGTCCGGTCCCCGAGGAGCTGAAACGCGAGGCGGTGGTCGCGGTCGCGTCCGGACGGCTGAAATCGCGTGAGGCGGCAGCCGAACTGGGCGTGCAGGACGCGACTGTGCGAGAATGGAAACGGCAGATGCTCGCGAAATCCGAGGAGGCGACTGTGTCCGGATCCGGGAAAAGAAGGACCGTCGTGGAATCCAAGGAGCCGTCCGTCAAGCCGACCGTGGCTCCGAACGCGTCGGACGCGGCCGGTCCGGCGGATGCGTTGGCGTCGATGGAGAGGAAAGTGGCGGAGCTCCAGGCCCGTCTGGACGAGTTGGACGCCGATGTCGAACGGCAACGACGGGAGAAGAGGGAACTCGACATCGAGATCGCGATCCGGAAGGGCGCGTTGGAGCTGTTGGGAAAAGAGCCGGGCGCAGACCCGGAAAACCTGACCAACCGAGAGAAGACACTCCTCGTCAAGACCGTTAGCGAGACGCTGGGCGTGACGGCCAGGAGCCTCTTGCCCGTGGTCGGCATCGCGCGCAGCACGTACCATTACCAGCTCAAGTCCATGAAACGTCCTGACAAAGACGCGCCGCTGCTGGAGCTCGTGCGCGAGGCGTTCGAGAACAGCGAACGCCGCTACGGGTACAAGCGGATCCACCTGGAGCTGAAAGGCATGGGCGTCAGGGTATCGGCCAAACGGATCATGCGGCTGATGACCTCACATGGCCTGGTGCCCCTGTTCAAGAGCGCGAAGCGGTACAGCTCGTACAAGGGCGAGCTCACCAAAGCCCCGAAGTGTGTTTTGTCAAATTGAAGTAGTCCAAAGAATGTGGCGACGGTGAATAGGACCCCTTCCGTGAGCTCCGCCGGCAATACGCCGAAGACCATGGTCACGGCCAAGCTTCCTGGCACCGTGACGATTACGGGCACGCTTGCAGGACGTCAGGTGAAGACCACCATCAAGGTGGTTGACGCCACGCTCTCCATCGTGCGAGACAGCCATCAGGACACCCCCAGCCGAGAGGACGACGTACAGGTTCCGGTCACCGGCAAGAATGTGGATGCAACCTCCGGAGAGAGAGCTTCAAGCTCTATACGAAGATCACCCCAGCCCATGATTATGCAAGTTTCCCCAGTTCGGTGACCCGCACCACGTGGACGGAGGATTCGCTCAGTAAAACCATCAGTCTGCAGCCCAATGGTGATGCGGTCACCGTCAATGCGGTAAGTTCCCGCGGCCAGGCAAAATCTCAAGCGACCGTCACAGCGGAAGCCGGTGGAAAGACCGTCACGACCAAGGTTTCCGTGGCACGTCCGAAGATTAAACTGACCACCACCGAACAGGATGCCCAAGGCAAGGAAACCACCAAGGACATCACGGGTAAGGATTTCCAGCTCAACCGCAACCAGTCCAAAAACATCAAGGCAGTGGTGGGTGAGCTTCACCCGGACTACGCCAAGATGGACATGAACAAGGTTGCTTGGGCTTCGGAGACGCCATCCGCGGCTTCCGTGTCAAGAGCCACTGGCGAAACCATTGGCGTGCAAGGCAAGGGGGAGGGCACCACGAAAATCAACGCGACCCTTGACGGTGTGACTGCCACAGTGTCGGTGAAGGTCGTTATTCCGATCAAATCCGTGCAGGCTCCTGATGCCGTCACCACTTATGCAGGCAAGGCTCCGAACCTGCCGCAAACGGTGCACGTCACATGGGACGATGGCCGTCAGTCCGATGAAGTCATCACATGGGACAAAATCCAGCCTGATCAGTACGCCAAAGCGAGTAACTTCTCTGTCAATGGCACGGTAAAGGGATATTCCGGAACCGTGCGGGTGAGTGTGCGAGTGCTGGGATTGAGAAGCTATGATCCGGTCAACATAGTCACGCAAGCACTTATCGCACCGACGCTTCCGAATGCTATCAAGGTGACGTGGACGGATGGAACTCAGACAACGGAAAAGGTGGTGTGGGATTCTATACCGCTCAACCAGTATCAGAAGCCGAATGTGACGTTCAAGGTCAATGGCAAGCTGGCCAATTCCGATATTCAAGTGATCGCTACTGTGACGGTGAATGCTAACTCGGTGACGATGTATCGTTTGTATGACCGTTACACGGGTGAGCATTTCTATACGTCGGATGTGTCGGAGCGTGATCATCTCGTTTCCGTGGGCTGGTCGTACGAGGGTGTTGGCTGGCGTTCGGGCGGTTCCGTTCCGGTGTACCGCCAGTACAATCCGTACGCGAGGACGGGCACGCATAACTATACGGCGGACGGGTCGGAGAACGATCGTCTGGTCTCCGTGGGCAGTGGCACGCCTGTGGCGCCTTCCTCTCCTGTGTTGGGTTCGTATCTGCGTGATGAGTTGGCGCTCGACGGGGCCGACGGCAACTTGCAGATTGACTGGTTTGATCCGTCGAGGGCGCGTGTGACTTATTTGTGGGAGGGTGTGCCTCCGTGGCTGTTGCATCAGACGTCCAGTAGGCGTGTGTCTGGTGGTTGGGATATTTCGGATCGGTTGGCGACCTACCAGTTCCGCACGGACAACAATAAAGCCGCATTGCAGGAGTTGGACCACTATGCGAAGTCTGCAAGACGGCTTAGTCACAGTTAATGGCAGACAGCCAGTGGATTTCGATGTGAACAACACCGGTCCATATACTATCAATCGGGGCGATTCGTTCGGTATATGCTGTAACTGGGGTGAATCATACATGACTGAGACGAAGAGTGGCTGGTCGGCCACCTTCATTAAACGTGGCTGGTCTCGCACATACGTTCAAATATCCAAGTACGTCTCAATCCAGCTCCTTCTGATTTCGATGCACAGGATTCTTGCTATTTGTTCCAATGATGGGAATCAAACATCGTTACGCTTGACAGTGCTATTTTCATTGGAATAGAAGGAGTGAATTTTCAGTAGCCACCCAAAATCGGGTCACGATTGCTGTTTTTGATCAAACGGCATCGCTTTAGGGGGTATTCAGTCTCTGCGGAATAAATCGCGTGTGTAGACTTTGCCTCCAACATTTGCGAGATTGTTATCCCAGCGATTTGCCACGATGATTGACGTGCGCGCCTTGAATTCACTGAGATCGTGGGTGACCTCGCTGCCCTGGAAGTCGGGCTTGTCCAGTGTGGGCTCGTAGATGAGCACGGGGATGCCATTGGCTTTGAACTGCCTCATCACGTCCTGGATGGCGGACTGGCGGAAATTGTCGGAGCCAGATTTCATGGTCAGTCGATAAATGCCGATGACCGGATTCTGCACGTCCTTGATGCGTTCCATCACCTCGGAGGCAACGAATTCCTTGCGGGTGCGGTTCGCATCCACAATGGCCTCGATGAGGTTCTGCGGCACCTGATTGTAGTTGGCAAGCAGCTGCTTGGTATCCTTCGGCAAACAGTATCCACCATAGCCAAAGCTGGGGTTGTTGTATCCGTCGCCGATGCGCGGATCAAAGCATACGCCGTCGATAATCTCCCGGGTGTTCAGTCCTCGGCTTTCCGCATAGGTGTCAAGTTCATTGAAATACGCCACGCGAAGAGCCAGGTATGTATTGGCGAACAGTTTGATGGCCTCCGCTTCGGTGGTGCCGACCACCAGAGTGGGAATGCCGGTGCTGCCGTCATGATTGATGCGGGACGCCTCGCTTGGATCGGCGCCTTCGGCGAGTAAAGATGCAAACTGGTGCGCGGCTTCAACGGATTCGGCATCATTTTGCGGAGCTCCGACAACAATGCGGCTTGGATGCAGATTGTCATACAGAGCATGGCCTTCGCGCAGGAATTCGGGAGAGAACAGAATGTAGTCGTCATCTAAATTCTCACGAAGCTGCTGCGTATAGCCAACTGGAATGGTGGACTTGATCACAATCCAGGCATGCGGCGAGTACTGGCGTACCGCGGCAATCGCAGCTTCAACGCTGGAGGTATCGAAATAATTCTTCTTCTCGTCGTAATTCGTCGGTGTCGCAATCACTGCGAAATCGACATCCGTATATGCTTCCTGCGCGTCGATGGTGGCATGGAAATCGATCGGCCGCTCACCAGAGGCGTTCTTCTCCAGAAAATCGGTGATTACCGGATCGACAATCGGACTTTTGCCACTGTTCAGCAGCTCGACCTTCTCAGGAACGATGTCAAAGGCGTGAACCTCGTTATGCTGGGAAAGCAGCAATGCGACGGACAATCCAACGTAACCGGTTCCTGCGACCGCGATCCTCATAATGCTTCTCCTGCTAGATATGTTGCGCATCCATTATGGAAAATACTACTTACTGGGAACTTGAGTGAATTTTGTATTTTGCAAATATCCTTTGCCTGACGTTTGATCGTACTGAACAAGCTCGTAGTCCTTAAGCAACTGTTTCGCTGTTTTCGATAGTTTTTGCTTATCGATTTCGTTGCCATTCGAATCGAGATAAGTTGCGTTACCTTTACTACGTCCGCCTTTTTGAACGACAATTCGGCTGATGGCGGGTACGTTTTCGCGCAATTTAGTGAGTAAGGCCAAGTATGGCGATACTTTTGCATTCATATGTTCCGCAGCTATCGCCATGAAGTAATTGGATGATGTATAGGATGTCGCGTGGTCAATTTTGGCGCCTCTTGACTTTGAAGCGTTATTGGACCATATGAAGTAATCTGTTTCGTGCAGTGTGAGAGCGTTATTCTTGTCCTTGCTTGCATCGTCGTAGATTCCCGGAAGATGGTCTCCGTAGAAAATAACAGTGACAGGTTTATCCAACTTGTTGAGGGATTCCAGAAAAGCCAGCGTGGACTTGTCAGTGTAATTGACGCCTTTTGCATATGTGTCAATCGAATATCGATCCCAGTAACCTAGATTCTCTGAAACGTCTGCATCCTTAAATTCGTTATTGTCATACCAATCGTTGTAGGGAAGATGATTTTGCATAGTGACAAGTTGAAGGAATTGTGGATTGCCATTATTTGTTGTGTCTTGCTTATTCAAAAGGTCAAGAATGCACTGATAGGCAGAAGCATCGTCGACATCTGGTGATTTGTCGATATGATGCTGATGCCATATTGGTTTCTTGCTATCAAGAGTATAGAAATATGAGAATTTGAACTTATTGTAATTCGTATTTCTCAGGTACATGCTGCTGTAATACGGATGAACAGCGGTGGATCCATTTGATCCATACTTTTGGTTCCAGATTTGATTGAACGAATAAGGACTTTTCTGTGTGGGGACAAGCTGCTGATAAGGAACCGTCAAAGAGCTGTTGAAGTTGGCGAGATTCAGACCCGTAAGGGCTTGGTACTCAATATTGGCGGTACCGCCACCGTAGCCTGGAGACAACATCAGACCTGAAGTGGTTGTATTTTTAAGGCTCCTGATATAGGGCATTGGATCGATGTCGTATGCGATGCCTGGAGCACGTGTCGGATCTGAAAGAGATTCGGACAAAATCATGACAACATTGTTGTCGGTAAGGTTATTCGCCCTGTTTTTGTTAATGAGCACAGTTTCTTTGTTATAGCGTTGTGCCAGCTTCTGCATGGTTTCTTTGCTGTAGCCATTTGGCTCATCCATTGCTTTGACATGGGTGAGATTGAGGAAGGAGATTGCAGGGCCATTGGCTTGGGCGTCGTCGGTTGGGTTCCAAAGCTCTGCTTTGTATCCCATATCCCTAATCCACTTATATGACCATGAATTAGGTGTGCTGAGATTCCAAGTAAATGAGAAGAAGATCGCAACACTCAATACAGCTGCGATGATGCGTGTTAGATTGCCGAGGATATTCTTGATTGACGTGAACGGATGCGTCCAAGAACAGTAAATGAATTTCCTTCTTCCGTCTAGAACAAAACAGATGAAACATACGACTAAGAACCAAAGAAGGGTTGTAACAGCAGAACTAATGAATGCTTCGCTATCTTTAGGAATAAAAGAAACAATATTTCCGGTATCTCCTCCGGAGAGGAAAGATAAATCGGCTGGGATTATCGGTTCGCCGCGAAGCTGAACTTTGAGCATATTTGCCACGGCGTAGATGGACATTACAGAGCCGAATGTCGCAGTTGCAATCCAGAATCTATTGCATATGCAAATCAGAGCCAGATAGATTAAAGCGAGGGCAACGAAATTAATCAGGAATAGATATTTCTGTTCCAGCCACATTTGACTTACGAATTTGGTAAGTTGACCTGCAACACTATTTAGAATTTTTGTTGCTTGGCTGACATGTGTGCCTTTAGCATAGTGTGGCTCGCTATACATTCCCCATTGGATGAATAATACTTCGAAGGAAGTGAGCAGGAAGAACACTGCGGTATAGAACGCATAGGAGAACTTCATGCGCTTCTTCCACAAGGCATGCGCACCCCGGAAGAACTTGATGATAAGCTGGACGGCTTTGAAACTCGTGAAGGTATGCCATGCGTTACGCATCGTGGTCGTAGCGGTACGTGCGGTGCGTGCAGTGGTGCGGGCCGCGCTGGTAATAACGTGTCCTGCTCGTTTCAAGCTATGCCCGGCAGTCGTCAGCGCTGTCCGAACCGTTTGAAGAGTACGTGACGTTGTCTGTAATGCGTGATTGCCGTTAACTTGTGTCTCTGCAGCAAAAGAGGAAGCATGCTGCTCGTCCGCAATCGCAAGAATATTCGTATCGCATGTTACGGGGGATGCTTCCGTTGTCGGTATGTAGATGCTTCGGCGCGCGGGCTTTGTATGGAGAGCGGTCTTCCGCGTATACAGCTCCGCGCGGTGACGTGCCTTGAAATAAGAGGGGGTATCTGTCATGCTCTCATCGGCCAGTGGCTGGTAGATGCCGCCGGTAAACGATTGTTTGGGATGCTTGGTGTATGAAGGCTCGAAGGCATGAACGGCAGACTGGATATAAGGCATCGTCGCTTCCTTCACGGCAAATAACCCCTTGTGTAAACGGGGGTTTATGAGCATGTAAAACCGAGCTATATATTAGCCAGTGTGTCTGGACGAGTAGGTGTCTTGATGGTAGCTGGTGGGTATCTGAATGATGAATGAAACCAAGGCATGTTCTTAAGCGCAGTCAAATAGTTATGCGATAGTGGCGGTATGAAGGGGAAGAAGATTTTTCGATGCATGCCAGTGTTGGTGGCGTTGTGCGTGTTGCTTGAAGGCATGTTTTTCATGACTATTACCAAGCCTGGTCATGTGCCGGATATTTGGACGCATGTTTATCGAATTGACTCCATACTCAACGGGGATGTAATTGCGCGGCCAGTTACTTCAAGAAGTATGTTGCATAATACTGAGACGGGGGTGGTCGGTGGCGCGGTCGATCGCAGTTGGATGCAGTATTCCTTAGATCAGTATGACGGATATGACCCGGGAGTTGTGATTGCGGAATCCGTTGCTGACAATGGATCATCGACAACGGTTGACCTGCCTTTTAACAACACGGTAACGAATTCTCCGGTTGTATATGCTCCGCAATTGTTGGGATTCGCTGTGGGGCGCTTATTTGATTTGGGGCCTGGGGCAACATATCGATTGGCGGAAATATGCATGCTAATCGTCTACACATTACTCATGTACTGTGCGGTTATGGCATTGCCAAAATGGCGGATCTCAGTTGGACTCTTGCTTTGCGTTCCTCAAATGCTTAGATTCGCCTCATTTTCCATCTCTGCGGATTCGCTGACACAAGCTGTGATGATTCTGTTCTCCTGTTTGCTGTTCCGGGGAATTATTGGTAAACGATCACAACGTGGAGCAGTGGCGCTTGCGGTAACGAGCGTGCTATTGGCAATGTGCAAGTTTGTGTACATGCCATTGGTTTTGCTGGTTATTCCGTTGATGTTTGATAGAGTTTCCGGTCGCTGGCGTGTGAATCGTGGTCGGGCTATGCCATTGTTGATAGGCGTGGTTGCGTCTGGTATATGGACCATATTCTGGTTGGGCGTCAATGCTTGGTATACGAATTGTCCGATGCTGGTTTCGTACAAACAAATGAGCGAGCGCAAGCATGCATTGTTGACGGATCCCGTTGCCATGTTGGATGCTGTGAAGAACATTGCATGGGCGATAACGCATGCTCAATCGAATATGAATAACAGGACGGACAGCATCATGATTGCCGCGTGTTGGTTGGCAATTGTGGTTTCCGTAGTCGTGTTGGCTGTGACCAGTGTGGTGAATGCTTGTGTCAAAAGCCGCCGAAAGAATCCGGTTAGGACTGCCAATGGTTCTATAAATGCATGCGGTGTGCTTTCCTTACCATACGTATGGTTGATCGCGGTGGTCTGTATCGGAGATATCCTACTGATTTACCTTGCCTTGTGGCTGCAATACGATGCGGATGGGCTAATCGGAGTCGACGGTATGCAATTCAGGTATTTCCTTCCTTATGCGCCTTTGTTTGCATTCGTAATGTTGGAATCGGGAAGGCGGTTGCTGAAACAGTGAGCGAACAGGGATTCAAACCGAAACATATTCTGGTAACAGGCGGATGCGGGTTCATCGGCGCGAATTTCGTGCGGTACGTGGCGCGCAATCATCCGGACGTGCACATCACCGTGCTTGACAAGCTGACGTATGCGGGCAATCCGGCGAACATCGACGGGCTGCCGCAATCGCAGGTCGAACTTGTCATCGGCGATATCTGCGATGCGTTGCTGCTGGAACGCATTGTGCCCGGCTGCGACGCCATCGTGCATTTCGCGGCGGAATCACATAACGACAATTCCATCTTCGACCCGGAACCGTTCATCCGCACGAACGTGGAGGGCACGATGCGGCTGTTGGAGGCCGCGCGTAAATACGACGTGCGATTCCACCACATCAGCACCGACGAAGTGTACGGAGACCTGGCGTTGGACGATCCGGCGCGATTCGACGAAAACTCGCCGTACCGCCCGTCAAGCCCGTACAGCGCGTCGAAAGCCGCGTCCGACCATCTGGTGCGCGCGTGGACGCGCACATACGGCCTGCGCGCCACCATTTCCAACTGTTCCAACAATTACGGGCCATATCAGCATGTGGAAAAGTTCATTCCACGGCAGATCACGTCCATTCTGGAAGGCGCGCGGCCGAAACTGTACGGCACCGGCGAGAACGTGCGCGACTGGATTCATACGGAAGACCACTCTTCGGCGGTATGGGCGATTCTGACGCGCGGTCGCATCGGCGAAACGTATCTGATCGGCGCGGACGGCGAGAAAAGCAACATCGCCGTGCTGCGCATGATAATGCGGTTGATGGGGCAGCCGGAAGACGCGTTCGATTGGGTGCGCGACCGGCCGGGGCACGACCGCCGGTATGCGATCGACTCGTCCAAGCTGCGTGCCGAATTGGGTTGGAAGCCGGCGCATACGGATTTCGAAAGCGGCTTGCACGACGTGGTCGACTGGTATGCGACGCACCGCGATTGGTGGGAGCCGGCCAAAGCCGCTACCGAAGCACGCTACCGGGCACAAGGGCTGTGATCGTTGTGGACGCGGGCGCGCGATAGGTGTGGCGGGCGCGACGGGAAGAGGGGTGGTGGCGAGTGCGAGCTGAAGGGCTTATGCTGGTAGGAGAAACGTTTTACAGGGGGTAGCTGATGGCGCGAAGGGCAACGCTGAAGGATGTGGCTGCGGCGGCGGGAGTGTCCGTGACCACGGTGTCGCTGGTGCTGAATGATCGGCCGGCGCGTGTTTCCACGGAGAAACGCGAGGCGATCGCGCAGGCGGTGAAACAGTTGAACTACGTGCCCAATCAGAACGCGAGGAGCCTCGTCACCAAACAATCCAAGCTCGTGGCGCTCATCGTGCCCGACATCGAAAACCTGTTCTTCGCGGCGCTCGCCAAATGCGTGGAGGATGAGTGTGCGGCGCAGGGGTATTCGCTGATCGTGGCCAATTCGGATGATTCGCGTGAGTCGGAACAGGCTTTGCTGCGCAGGCTGACGTCACGTGGGGTGGATGGCGTGCTGCTGATTCCCGCGCGCGAATCCTGCGCGGCCGGTGCCGGCGCCGCGTTGCGTGAGGACGTGGAGCGTGTCACCTGCCCGGTGGTGCTCATCGACCGACTGACGCAATGCGGTTGGTGTGACGCGGTCGGCTTCGACAACTATCTCGGCGGTCGGCTTGCGGCCCAGTACCTGCTGGAAGGCGGGCACAAGCGCATCGGCATTGTGACGGGCGATGTGGCCGAATCGAGCGCTGCCGACCGTCGCCGTGGTTTCGTGGATGCGATCGAGCAGGCGGGGGAGCAGTTCGATCCCGCGTTGTGCGTGTCCGGCGATTACCGTTTCGACGGCGGCTATCATGCTGCCGACCAGATCATCGACGGCGGTGCGACCGCCGTGTTCTGCTGCAACGACGTGATGACGCTCGGCTTCCGCCAGCGCATGGCGGAGCGTGGGCTGCACGTCACCGAAGACATGCAGGTGATCGGCTACGACAACATTCTCAGACGATTCGGATTGGGTTTGCGCATGACCACCGTCGAACAGAGCGTGGTCGATTTGGCCGCCGCCGGCTGGGGCATGCTGGGCAGTCGAATCGACGCCGTGGTGCGTGGCGATGGCGATTCCGGTGCGGGCCGTCCGTGGCTCGCCTCGCCGCAGGTGAAGGTGTTGACGCCGAAACTGGTGCAGGCCGCTTGCGCATAACGCGCATAACGCGTGCGATGCGTGTATTGCGTATTGCGCGTGTAACGTGGGACGCGTATCGGAGAAAGGGGCGGTTTTCCGCCGCGACACGCACGTCGAAAGGATGATTTGGAAATCTTGATAAAACGTTTTATCATAATGTTGTGAGGTGATACAGAGACCGTACTCAACGCCACACAACAATCGCATAAAACATCGCACAAAAAAGAACACAACAAAGGCGGCAGCCGCGCGGACGCGAACGGCCGTCACAGCCAATCAACGAGGAAGGCGCAATCATGAAGAAGCTCATTCTTGATCTCGATACCGGCGTCGACGACGCGCTCGCCATCTCCTACGCGCTGGGCAGCCCGGAAGTCGAACTCATCGGCATCACCGGCACCTACGGCAACGTGCTCGTGGAACAGGGCGTACGCAACGCGCTCGCCGTCACCGACCTGCTCGGCCACCCGGAAGTCAAGGTCTACCAAGGCCTGTCGCACTCCAGCACCACCGATCACTTCGAAGTGCTGCCCGTCTCCGCATTCATCCACGGCGACAACGGAATCGGCGACGTGGACATCCCCGATTCCAACCGCTCCGTCGAAACCGAATCCGCGGTCGACTTCATCATCGATGCGGTGAAGACCTACGGCAAGGATCTCGTTTACGTGCCGACCGGCCCGATGACCAACATCGAAGCCGCACTGAAGAAGGCTCCGGAAATCAAGGACGAGATCGGCCGCGTGGTGCTCATGGGCGGCGCGCTGACCGTGCCGGGCAACTGCAACGCCTGCATGGAAGCCAACATCTCGCAGGATCCGGAAGCCGCCGACTACCTGTTCCGCTCCGGCACCCCGACCACCATGATCGGCCTCGACGTGACCCTGCAGACCCTGCTCACTTATAAGGAAACCCAACAGTGGCGCGACCTTGGCACCAAGGCCGGCAAGTTCCTCGCGGACATGACCGACTTCTACATCAAGGCCTACGAGACCACCTCGCCGCACCTCGGCGGCTGCGGCCTGCACGATCCACTCGCCGTCGGCGTCGCCGTCGACCCGACGCTCGTCACCACGCTCGACATCAACATGAAGGTCGATGTGGACGGCCCGACACGCGGACGCACCATCGGCGACGAAACCCGCCTCAACGACCCGGTCAAGACCATGAAGGTCGCCGTCGGCGTGGACGTGCCGAGGTTCCTCAACGAATTCATGACCCGCATCTCCGGACTCGCCGCCAAAGCGCAGTGAGAGCACAATAACCGCGCAGTGAAAGTGCGGCGACCGTCGGCAATCGCAATAATCGCAAGAAAGGAAAGCAATCATGAGCGCAGCAGAAGTCCTCTCCGCGCTGGACCGCATCCACGGCACCGTTTCCGTGATCGGTTCCATGAACGCGGACTACACCGTCACCGCACAGCGACTGCCCGGGCCGGGCGAGACCATCACCGGCGGCCCGCTACAGCTGCTGCCCGGCGGCAAATCCGGCAACCAGGCCGCGGCGGCCGCACGCATCGGCGCCACCGTGCAGATGTTCGGCGCGGTCGGCTCCGACAACAACGCCGACTTCCTGCTCGGAGCGCTCGGCGAAGCGGGCGTCAACACCACGCACGTGCGCCGCGTGCTCGGCCCGTCCGGCACCACCGTCATCACCGTGGACGCGCACGGCGAGAACACCATCGTGTACTCGCCCGGCTCCAACGCGCAGGTGACCGTCGACTACGTCGAATCCGTGCGTGACGCGCTGACCCACTCCACAGTGCTCGGCCTGTGCCTGGAAAGCCCCATCGAAACCGTCACCGCAGCCGCACGCATGTGCCACGAGGCGGGCGTGAAGGTGCTGCTCAACGACTCGCCGTTCACTCCGTCGCTGCCGGCCGAACTGATCGAAGCATCCGACATCCTGCTCGTCAACGAGCATGAAATGGCGCAACTGCTCGACATCGACGAGCCGGAGAACGACGATTGGGATTCGTTCGACTGGTGGCACGCGCTTGACGAACTGCGCGGATTCGGCTTCGAACAGGCGATCGTGACGCTCGGAGGCGACGGTTCCGTAGTGCTCGACGGCACCGCGGACGATCCGGAACACCGCGTCCAGCGCATCGCCCCGGTACGCGTCAAGGCCGTCGACACCACCGGCTGCGGCGATTCCTTCATGGGCACCGTGCTGGCAGGTCTGGCGTCCGGACTGGCGCTGTCCGAATCCGCCGAACTCGCCTCGTACGTTTCGGCGTACGCGGCCACCGGCTACGGCGCGCAGGCGTCCTACGGCAACGCGGCGCAGATCCGCGAGGCGTTCGCGTCCGCCGAATAGTCCGCGTCTGCCGAATGGTCCGGCAGTCCGTAATCTGATTTTCCCCAAACCATTGGCGTTGGTATGTGCCTTCTGCGTCGATGGTTTGGGGATTTTTTGATGTTGCCGACGGCAGTTTGGAGCGGTATGGTGAAACGCTTCCGCAACGGCCGCGTGCCGTGGGCACCCGCATTGTTATATTGGAGTTTGGCTTATTTTCACATATCGAACAATTGGGAAGGCAAGCATGTCGGCGATTCTCGAAGGCACTCCGGATAAGAAACTGGCTCTGGTGACGGGTCGCGCGTACCCCGAGCAGGCTCAGGAAACCGCAAAATACCTGGGAACCGACGTACTTGAGACCACCGCATACGATTTCGCCAACGGCGAGATGTACGTGCGTTACACCGAGCCCGTCCGTGGCGCCGACGCCTTCGTGATGCAGGCCCACACCGAGCCGATCAACAAGTGGATCATGGAGCAGCTCATCATGGTGGACGCCATGAAGCGCGCCTCCGCACGTTCCATCACCGTGGTCGCGCCATTCCTCGGCTACTCCCGTCAGGACAAGAAGCATCAGGGCCGCGAGCCCATCACCGCACGCCTCATGTTCGACCTGTTCCGCTCCGCCGGCGCCGACCGCATCATGACGGTCGACCTGCACGCAGCCCAGGAGCAGGGCTTCTTCGACGGCCCGGTCGACCATCTCACCGCCATGCCGATCCTGCTTGACTACGTGCGCAACAGCATGCCGCTGGAGAACACCACCATCGTGTCCCCGGACGCCGGCCGCATCAAGGTTTCCGAACAGTGGGCCGCCAAGCTCGGCGGACTGCCGCTCGCCTTCATCCACAAGACCCGTGACACCACGCGCCCGAACCATGCCGAGGCACACGGCATCATCGGCGACGTGAAGGGACGCGACTGCGTGGTCGTCGACGACATGATCGACACCGCCGGCACCATCTGCGAGGCCGTGCGCACGCTGAACAACGCCGGCGCGAAGTCCGTGACGCTCGTCGCCACCCATGGCCTGCTGTCCGGCCCGGCCGTGGAACGCCTGAAGAACTGCGGCGCACGCGAAATCGTCCTCACCGACACCGTTCCGGTGTCCGAAGAGAAGCGCCTGCCGAACATGACCGTCCTGTCCGTGGCCCCGCTGCTGGCCGCTGGCATCCGCTCCGTGTTCGAATCCGGCTCCGTTTCGACGCTGCTCAACGGCCTGCCCGAAGACATGCGCCCGCGCAACATCTACGCCTGATATTTCGCGCGATTGCCATACGGCTCTCGCGACATTTCAGGATTTATTACGATTTTTTGCGATTAAGCCCCGCTTGCGAGCGGGGCTTTTCGCTTGCCTCCGCACGTGATTTCGCACCCGGCAGACGCCGTTTCGATACGTCGCGGCGTCGGGGTAGCCTGTACAAGTTGCCATCAATCGTATCCATATGTTCATTGCGACTTATCGATGCCTGAAGGCAGCACGCATACACACTCCTGCCATGGAAGGTCCATGGCCGATAGTCCGAAGGAGGTGGGTGATGTCTGCGCATAAGTACGAACTGATGTTCATTGCTGATCCTGAGCTGGATGAGCGCGGTCTGAAGAAGCTGACCGAGCAGTATCTGGAAACTGTCACCAAGGAAGGCGGTGCCGTCGAGAACATCGACATCTGGGGCCGTCGCAAGCTTGCCTACGAAATCGCCGGCAAGACCGAAGGTAACTACGTCGTGGTCAACTACTCCGCTGAGCCGGCCACCAGCGACGAACTCGATCGTCTGCTGAACCTGAACGAATCCGTCATCCGTACGAAGATTCTTCGCAAGTAAGTAAGCCAAGCTTTCTAAGCTGCAAAGTAAGTAGGTAACGACATGGCAGGTGAAACTGTAATCACCGTGGTGGGCAACCTCACGGCCGATCCGGAAATTCGTACCATTGGCAGCGGCGCCGCCGTTGCCAGCTTTACGATCGCCTCCACTCCGCGCACCTGGAACCGTAACTCGAACCAGTTCGAAGACGGTCAGGCCCTGTTCCTGCGCTGCTCCGCGTGGCGCGACATGGCCGAACATTGCGCTCAGAGTCTGTCCAAGGGCATGCGCGTCATCGCGCAAGGCCGTCTGCAGCAGCGTTCCTACCAGGCGCAGGACGGTTCCCAGCGAACCGTCATCGAGATGCAGGTCGACGAAATCGGCCCGTCCCTGCGCTACGCGACCGCCCAGGTGACCCGTCAAAGCTCGTCCGGCAACGGAGGCTTCAGCGGCAATCGCGGCGGCTACAACAACGCCAACAACAACGGTGGTTTCGGCGGCAACAACGGCGGATATCAGGGTGGCTCCAGCTATGCTGGCGGCGCCGGATATCAGGGTGGAGCCTCCGCTCCGGTCAACGCCGCTCCCGCACAGTCCGCTCCGGCCTCGGACCCGTGGTCAAGCTCGGATAACTCCGGCTCGTCCTTCGGTTCCTTCGGCGCGTCCCAGTCCTTCGGAGGTTCCTCCGAATTCGGCGGCGACAGCGACGAACCGGAATTCTGACGGACCGAACCCCGTCCGCAACATAGGCGAACAGCGAAACAAGCAGCTTAATCGCAGTATTTCCAGATTTTAAGGAGAACATCAAGATGTCACGCAAGAGGCCGCAGCCGCCGGTCAAGCCGTTTAAGAAGAAGCCGAATCCACTGAAGGCCGCCAAGGTCACCGAGATCGATTACAAGGACGTCGCCCTGCTGCGTAAGTTCATCTCCGATCGCGGCAAGATTCGTTCCCGTCGTATCACCGGTGTCACCGTGCAGGAGCAGCGCGAGATCTCCAAGGCTATCAAGAACGCCCGCGAGATGGCCCTGCTGCCGTACGCCACGTCCGGCCGCTGATCTTAGAGAGGTTTGAACAATGGCTGAAACTAAGGTTATTCTCACCAAGTCCGTCAACCACCTGGGTCACCCGGGTGACGTCGTGGCCGTCAAGTCCGGCTACGCCCGCAACTACCTGTTCCCGCAGGGCCTGGCTTTCGCTTGGTCCAAGGGTGCCGCCGCCCAGATCGAGGCCATGAAGCGCGCTCGTCTGGCCAAGGCCGTCGCCACCCGCGAAGAGGCTGTTGCCGCCAAGGAAATCATCGAGGGTTCCACCGTCGAAATCGCTGCCAAGGTCTCCGAGTCCGGCAAGCTGTTCGGCGGCATCTCCGCAGAGAAGATCGCCATCGCGCTCTCCTCCAAGGTTGAGGTCAACCCGAAGAACATCACCGTTGAGCCGATCAAGACCACCGGTGACTTCCCGGCAACCGTCGCCCTGCACCCGGAAATCACCGCCAACTTCTTCGTGAAGGTCGTCGCTGAGTGATTTCGCCCCATTCACCGCTCGACGTCCTTACGGACCGGCGGTGAATGACTTCAGGCTGAAACACGTCTGAGCTTAAGCATCGAAAATCCCCCGTACCGATTGGTGCGGGGGATTTTCCTATATCCGCTCTTTAGCCGGCATCAGTCCTCATCGTCAATCGTGACGCTGAGCTTGCCATCCCTGATGCTGAAGCTGCCGTTGACGGTGAAGTGGGCGCTGTCGTCCTGAGACTCCCACGAATCGTCGAAATTCTTCTCTTCATACGTGCACTTCGCCTTGCCCTGCCGGGTGGAGAACGTGCCGTAATCGAGATCGATGTCGGACAGCTTCGGATAGACGCTGATGGACCACGCGAAGTTGCGGTAGTAGTCCTCGTCGTACAGGTCGAAGCCGAACGGGCAGCCTTCCGGCGCGTAGTCGGTGGACTTCGCGCATTCGTCCAGCTTGGCGTTCACGGCCTTGCTCAAGTCCTCCTTAAGCTTGGCCGTAGGCATGATCTTGAGATCGGCGGCATCGGAGTCCGCGTTCGTGCGCACCATGGTGATGCCGCTGGTGACATACCCCGACTTGCCGATCGACACCTTGTACGAACCCGGGTAGACGCGCAGCGTCCACGTGCCGCTGTCCGACTTCTCCGCATTCTTCGCGGTCACGTCAACACCGTTGACGGACAACGATTCCACGGCATTGGGCACCGACACGGTGATGGTCTTGAGCAGTGGGCTCGAGATCTTCCAATTCGGGAACAGCAGGAACTTCGACCCGTCCTTGTTGATGGTGAGCGAATCGTTGACGTTCTTGCCGTTCAGCGAATACGTCACGTTGACCTTGGCCACGCCTTCGACGGTTTTGACACTATCGATATGCGGGTTGGCGATCGTGGCGTTGTCGGCCTTCGCTACGGTGTCGGACAGCAGCTTGAGCTGGTCCTTGTCCACCTGCGGATCGGCGATGCCATTGGCCTTGTCATACTTGCCGTCGGCAATCGCCGTCAGATAGCTTTGCGCCACGGATTTCGCGCTGAAGACGGTCGAGTTGAGCACACCGTAGACAATGCCCAACACAATCAGGGCACCGATTACGATGCCGCTGATAAGGATCGTCTTCTTAGTTTTTGGGTCGAGCGGCTGACCTGCCCCCGGAGCTGCGACCGGCATAGAAGCCGTGCCTGCTGGCGATTGCGGCAGCGGCACCGCACCCGTTGCCGTGTTGCCCGTTGTCGTATTGGGCATGGACGTCGGGGCGACCGGTTGTGGAACGGCCTGTGAAACAGGCGTTGCGGTAGGAGCGGTAGGAGCGGTAGGCGCGGGCATCGGCGCAGCCGGCGTCGCGGGCTGGGGGACCGATGCGGCCGGAGCTGCCGGAGTAGTTGGATTGGCCGGCTGTGCGGCAGCCGAAGCCGTCGGCATGGTCGCTGTTGCGGTCGTGCCGCTCGCCGTGGCAGAGGTCTTCTTCATGCCGTAGGACGGATCGCAGGACTTGACGTAATCGACTACGTTCTGCGGGGTCTGCTGCACGGTGCCGCCGACGACGATCCGCCACATGCCCGGCAGGGACGCCACCAGCGTCGGACCGAACGTCATCGCGGCCACCTCGATCAGGAACGCCCAGATGCCGGCGACGAGGAAATACCACATCGGGGCCGTCATCGACATGCTGGACGAGGCGTATCCCGCCGCGAAATAAGTGAACAGGAACTCCGCAGCCAGCCAGAACACCATCGCGGCCACCGGAGCCTTCCACGTATGCTGCCAGCCCGCGTAATACGGGTCGTACATATTGCGCGCGGTCTCACGCAGCGCGATATAGAACGTGGCAAGCAGGAACAGCACGAAGCAGATCCACAGAATCCAGCCATACTGGCTGAGGGAGGACACGTTGAACAACGTGATCGTATGGACGCTGTAGCTGGACGTCGAGAAGGCGATGCCGCCGAACGAGGACAGCGAAATCAGCATAAGCGGCAGAGCCGGGAACAGCAGCGGAACCAGCAGCAGACCGCCTGCGCCGAGATGGTTCGCGGCGGACATGGCGATCGTCGCCACCAGGCCAAGCACCAGGAACAGCACGCCGTAGATCGCAAACGATTCGACCAGCGTGCGCACGAAGCCACGAGCGCGGTGCGCCCAACGCCAAGCGGCGGAGAAGACGTTACCCGAATCGCCCGCATACTGTGCCAACGCGTAGCCGGCCAGCGCACCGGCCGCCGACAGCAGGAACGCCATGCAGAACGTGCGGAAGGACACGCCGGAAAGCGACGCGGAAGCGGAATAGTCGCTGTAGGAACCACCCACCGTCACCGGGAAGATGGCGGCGAAGACCAGCAGCACCAGGCCGGACAGCACGCCGACGATCAGCGAGCTGATGACGCCCGTCCACTTGAAACGAAGCGCGAACCTGCGTGCCAGCATATATGCGCCGAACGCGGCGCCGATCGCCAATGCCACGCCGGGCAGTCCGACCGGCAGCGTCACGCTGACGTGCGAGGCGTCAATGCCGAGATTGCTCAGCGAGAAGCCCTGGGAGCTGGTTTTGAGATTCAGCGAACCGCCAACGCCGAGCGTCATCACGGTGAAGAGAATCTGGAAGAAATTCGGGCCGGAGCCGGACACACCGTTGTTGCCCAGGAAGGAGGCGGTGTCGGAAAAGCCCGGAATGCCGGCAAGCCCGTTGCTGGCCGCGGCATTGCCCATGAAGAAGACGATCGATGCGAGCAGCGCGAACACCACGCTCGCGCCGAGACCGATGCCGAGGCTGGCGCCCATGGTCTTCATGGACTGCGGTGTGGTCAGCGCGGTGATGGTGGGATCGGCCGCCGGACGGGCGATTTGCTGGGTCGGCTGGCTTGGCTGCGGCGCTGCTGCCGGCTGCGGGGCCGGGGACGGCGCATACTGGAACTGCTGCGTCGGCGCGGCCTGTGGTGCCACCGGTTGCGTTGCCTGCGCCTGAGCGGGCTGTGCTTGCGCCGCCGGTTGCGGTGTGGTGGGCTGCGGGACGGTGGTTTGCGGAGCTGCCGGTGCGGCGCTATTGGGCAGCGGGACGGCAGCGGTCGGCATCTGCGGGGCCGGTGCCATGTGCGGCGCGGAAGACAGCATGGTGCCGTCATCGGATTCCGGCGCGGCCGGCGCTTGCGGTGCCGCCGCGGTCGTTTGGGTGAGCGGTGAGCCGCACGAGGCGCAGAATTTAGCGCCTTCGATGGTCGGCTGACCGCAATTTGGGCATGCCATAGGTAAGCCTTTCTCCTTCTTGATGCGCGTCATATACTCCTGTGACGCGCCATGGCCCTTATTATAAAGGGCCTCTGGCGCGCCGACGGGCTCGACGATGATGCGTGCTATTCGGCTCGCCGCGGTGGAAATGTGTGATGGAAAAGTTCGTGCCGTTGACTGTCGGAGTGGTTGCATTGCGCCAGAATGTGAAGAAAATGTGATTACTTGGATTTTAGGGCGCCATCGCGCCGCATTTTTCGTCGTATGACGCGATGTGCACCATAGATGGCGATTTGCTGAAAACGTTGGAAAATAGCGGTTTTATGATTGCGACACGCCGAGGGTTGCGTTCTTTCCGATTCTGAGTATATTTACTCCATGTGCTCAGCGAGAACAAAAACCTCGCCAAGACCAACGCCCCTTTAGCTCAGTTGGTTAGAGCAGCTGACTCTTAATCAGCGTGTCCAGGGTTCGAATCCCTGAGGGGGCACAGACAAGACCCAAGCCAATGGCTTGGGTCTTTTTCGTATTTCGGACATGTGTCCACCCAAAGCCGCGTTACTTCCTCCGTACGGAGTAAGATAGTGCGCTGTTGTCCGCCCAGAGCGGAATCGCAATTCATCTCGAATCGCACGAATCGTAAGAATCGTTAGAGAAGAAGCAATAGAGGAAACTGCAGTGGAATACACACTCTTCACCAAGCTTGCCGCGGAATTCGTCGGCACCGCCGTGCTGATGGTCTTCGGCAACGGCGCTGTCGCCAACGCGGAACTGAAAAACACCAAGGGCTACCATGCCGGCTGGCTGAACATCGCCATGGGCTACGGCTTCGGTGTCATGTTCCCGGTCCTGATGTTCGGCGGCGTCTCCGGCGCCCACATCAACCCGGCCATGACCCTCGCGCAGGCCGTCAACGGCATGTTCCCGTGGAACGAGGTCCTGCCGTACATCATCGCCCAGCTGCTCGGCGCAGTGGCGGGCCAGCTCATCGTGTACGTCACCTACCTGCCGCACTACAAGGACACCGACGATGCCGAAGCCATCCTCGGCACCTTCTGCACCACCGACGCGCACAACGACCGCGTGAACTACTTCCTCAACGAGTTCTTCGGCACCTTCATGCTGGTGCTCGGCGCCCTGTGCTGCCTGTCCCTGCCGTGGGGCAAGGCGAACCCGGCCGCCGCATCCATCGTCGTCGGCTTCATCGTGTGGGGCCTCGTGACCTCCATGGGCGGCCCGACCGGCCCTGGTCTGAACCCTGCCCGCGACCTCATGCCGCGCCTCCTGCACGCCATCCTGCCGATTCCGAACAAGGGCGATTCCCGCTGGGGCGAGGCCTGGATTCCGGTCGTGGCCCCGATCGCAGGCGCTATCGTCGGCGCGTTCCTGTTCAAGGTGCTGTTCGCCTGAGCATTACTTTGACGATTGCCGGCATTCGTCTGGCATGCTGGTAAGGCCCGTGATTCCCTCCGGAATCGCGGGCCTTACGCATAGGTGGTATGCATGGCGGTCGGCGGCTTCGGCATGTTGACTGAGACTGGTACTGTTGCCGAAGAGAGAAACATCACCATATCGGGAGGCTGGATTGAAGCGGATTCGTCGTATCATACGTGCGCTCGATCCGAAAGCCGACGCCACAATGGGCCAACGGGAACGGCTTGAGGCGTTTCGCATCCGCAGGGCCGCCGTGCTGGTGCTCGTGCTGTTCCTGCTGATCGCATCGATGACGTCCTGCAGCGTGCACGCACTGCTGGTCCGCATGACGCCGAACACGCAGACGACGGCACAAGCCACGCATTCGACGTCGGCCAAGAAGCCGGCCAAGAAAACAGCCAAAACCAATCAGCATAAGACGGCCAAAAAAACCAAACCGGAAGCCAAACAATCGCAGGAAGAGCAGGCCGTCGCCAAAGCGGTGAGCGCGCAATCGGCGGCACTGGGCGACGACGAGAAAACCGCGATTCTGAACAAAGCGCAGGAAACCGCGCAAAACAGCGGCAAACCGGTGACGCAATACCATTACTGCATCGCAACCAAAGGAAACGTCGGTTCGGCCGACGAATTCGGCAACGCGGCGTTCCGCATCCTCAACGACGAACACGGATGGCCACGCGCCGGAGCCATATTCGACCAATCCACGGACGGCAACTGCGATTTCAATCTCGTGCTGTCCCAAGCATCGGAAATGACGTCGTTCTCGCCATCATGCTCGGTGGAATACAGCTGCAGGGTCGACAACAACGTGATCGTCAACGACGACCGTTGGAACGGCGGCACGCAACAATGGCTCGCCGCCGGCGGCAACCTGGCGCGATACCGCACGATGGTGATCAACCATGAGGTCGGACACCGGCTGGGGCACATCGACAACGAAACGACCTGCGCCGGCGAAGGCCAGTTGGCGCCGCTGATGCAGGAGCAATCCATGCATTTGGACGGCTGCAAGGTCAACGAATATCCGCTTGACTCGGAGCTGTGGATCGGCTGAACGTCGACTGCTTCCCGTTATTTTCTGCTGCTTTCTGCTGTTTTCCGGACTGACCGGGTCGTCTCGGCAATTCGGCGAGACCCGGCCAGCCGTTGTCACAAGCCGAAATACGCGTCGAAATCGTCTTGGCTGATACTGCGGTCGGCCGTATCGGCCCGTACCTTACCCCAATCGAACTCCTGCAACGCCTCGACGGCGCTCATCGGCTGCGGACTGGTATGCGCGGAATCGCCCTGCAAACCAAGCAGCCACGCGCAATAGCCGACAACCTGCTCCGCGGTGACGCCATGCGCGCGCAGCGCCCCCATATCCAAAGAGCGCTCGCGTTTGGCGAGCCTGCGGCCGGCCGCGTTGTCGATAAGCGGCAGATGCGCGTACCGTGGGTTTTCGGGGTTATATGGGGTGTATTGCGATTGTGGTGCGTGCTGCGATGGTGCAGAGGCCTGCGTTTTCGCCTTGCGGAATCCCGCCTTGATAAGCGCTTGGCGAATGGCGATTTGCAAGGCGTTCGACCGGAGCAGGTCGCGGCCGCGCACGATGTCGTCGACGCCCATGTCAAGATCGTCCACGACCACCACCAGCTGGTAGGAGAACAGGCCGTCGGCGCGGCGCACGATGGTGTCGCCGACGTCGTGCGCCAGATTGAATTCCTGATGGCCGAACACTGCGTCATCGAATTGGACGGTTGCGTGCGGGTTTGTGTCGGCGGGCATGGCGATGCGTAGCGAATGGCGGTCGCCGTTGGCCAGCCGCCGCCGGACGGTATCCGGATTGCTGGCGATAAGCCGGCGGCACGTGCCGGGATACACCATGAAACGGTCGCCTTCCTGCGGTGCGGAGGCTGCGCGGATGTCGGCGCGCGAGCAGAAGCAAGGGTAAATCAGCGGGGTTGTGCCAGCGATTGCGTTGTTGGCTGCGCTGCCGACTGCGGGGGTGTGGTCGTTGCGCTCGTCAAACGGCGAATCGTATGCGTCGTCAATCGTCAGGTTTTCCAAGCAATGCAGCGCCTCACGGTACAGGTCGTGCCGAGCGGATTGGAACACCGGATCGCCGTCCCAATCCAAGCCAAGCCAATGCAGATCGTCCATCATCAGTTCGGCCGCGCCGGGCACCACGCGCGGTTCGTCGATGTCTTCGATGCGCAGCAGCATGTCGTCGCCGCGGCTACGCGCGGACAGCCATGCGCCGAGCATCGCATAGATGTTGCCGATGTGCATGCGGCCTGATGGGGTGGGTGCGAAACGACCTGGCACGGGGTTCCTTCCTGTCGTTGGCGGGCGGTTCGGTGTTGCCGATGCAGAGACCGGTTGCGCCGATGCTTGCAACTGTACCTGCATCGGCGGCCGGAACGGCGGGTTTCGTGGGACGCGATTGTGGAATGCGTTGCTGGACGTGCCGTGACGTGCCATGCCGAGGTTGCAGCGTGCTCCGAAAACGTGCCGTCGCTGTGAGATATCTCACAGTGTGAGAAGGATATTTAGCGCATGGTGATACGGGCCGCGCGTTTCGTTTGGGGTGTGCGTAAGGTGGTGTGCGTCATCCGGTATTCTGGGTGGTGATTTCGGCAATTCGGTCTATGCGTTATCGGTATGGCCGGTCAAAAGGGGATTTACAAGGGGCGAATATGACGAAGCGACAGTTCAGTAGAGCGGAAATCGAATACCTGCGTACATTGCCGTCGATCGACGCGGTGACGGACAGCAGAATCACGTATGCGAGGGAATTCCAAATCGACTGCATGAGGCGGTATCTGCAGGGGGAGAAGCCGACTGCGATCTTCATTTCCGCGGGATTGAGCCCATCGGTCATCGGGCACAAGCGCATCGAACGCAATATCGCACGCTGGAAGCGTGACGAGGACATCATGCGCAAGGCGGCCGAAGAGCCGGAACCGCATGATACGGCTGTGGACAACCACAATGCGATGTCGGAAGTGCCGTTGGGCAAGATTCAATCGCTGGTATGCCAGGTGATGGTGTTGAGCGATCGCGTCGATAAATTGGAGCGTTTGGTGGAGGGGCTGCGCAAGGGGGATAAAATCTGAAAAAAAGTTTTCAGATTTATTGGTTTTTTCCGGCGGTTCGCGCGCATTTATCTGATACATTAAATGCGTAGACGGAGTCTTTGAAGTCCCCCTTCTACTGCCGTCTGGTTTTATAGCCCGCGCGAATTTATGACCGCTTTATCGCTTCACTTCAGGTCATCGCGTGGGCTTCTTTATACGTTGTCGGCGGTTTTCTGGTAACACTGGTATCGAAATATCAGCCGACATGCCGGAAACGGTGGTGCCGGCCGCGGACCGGCGGTCGAATGAACTTGCGAGAGGTGGACGATGACTGCATACATGGATCACAAGAACCTCGCCAACGAGGTGATCGACGATGCGCGCGCACGTGAGATCACGGACGGCGTGCATCGTGTGCTCGACCGCATCGCGGCCGCTGAGGAACAAGCCGGACGCGAAGCCGGCTCCGTGCGCCTGCTGGCCGCCACGAAGACGCGCGACATCGGCGAAATCATGGCTGCGATTGATGCCGGCGTGCGCATGATCGGCGAGAACCGTCCGCAGGAAGTGACGGCGAAGGCCGAAGGGCTGGCACGGCGATGCGCGGAACGCGGGTTTTCGCTGGGCGTCGCAGGCGCCGCGCCGGATGCTGCGGCGGAGCATATTCCATTCCACCTGATCGGCCAGCTGCAAAGCAATAAAATCGGCAAAGTGCTGCCGGTGGTCGACACTATCGAATCGGTCGATTCAATCGATTTGGCAGAAAAAATTTCACGTAGAGCCGTGGCTCGCGGTATTACTGTCGGCGTGCTGCTGGAAGTCAACGAATCCGGCGAGGAATCGAAATCCGGTTGCGATCCGGCGCACGCCATCCGCATCGCGCAGAAAATCGGCACGTTGGACGGCATCGAATTGCAGGGACTGATGACGATCGGCGCGCATGTGCACGACGAAACGGTGATTCGCCGCGGTTTCTCGCACCTGCGCAAGACCCGCGACTTCATCCTCGCATCCGGCGAACCGGGCACGGACCGTTGCCGGGAACTGTCGATGGGCATGACCGGCGACATGGAACTGGCCATCGCCGAAGGTTCCACCATCGTGCGCGTCGGCACTGCGATTTTCGGTGAGCGTGCGTTCATCTGAGCGCTTTCTTTGACTTTTTCTGTTTTTTTAAGGATTTGCGGGGCTCGTCCGCCTGGATTGCATTCGTCTGGCTTACATTCGTCTGACTTGCATTCCTCTGAAAAACGGCTTGTCTGAGCTGCGTTCCGCCGGTAGGTGGGGTGCTGCGCGGTTTGGTGCCATAATTGCCGGTTTCGTGCCTGAAACCGTTGTCTTTCTAGGGGTAAGCCCTTCTATAGGGGGCAAGGGCTTTCGTATGGCGGGTGTGAACATGGGTGTGTTCGAAGGAGAAACCCATGTTTTGGTCTGCCTCTCGATTGATGAGTAAACCCGTCCGTCTGCTCGCCCGCAGGACGGATTCCTACGTGCATGCGCATGCGGTGCTGCGTTCGCCCATGCGGCTGTTCGGTGCCGTGGCGGGCGCCTCGGCTGATTCCTATGATGCCGGTGATGATAACGATGGCATCGGCAATGGCGCCGGAGTCGGATCTGATGCCGGTGCAGCTGCCGACAGTGGTCATGCCGGAACTGTTGCGTTCGCTGGAACGTCTGCTGGAACGTTCGCTGGAACGCCGTCGTTTTACGAGGCGATTGACATTGCCGATGTGGTTCGCGCGCGCAGGCTGCGGCGGATTCGTTTCATATTGGTGCGGTGCGTGTCCGTGCTGCTGATCGTGGGCGCGGTGGTGGTCGCGTCGTTGCCGTTCGCCATGCGGGCGCATTCCGCGCGGCGCTTGGCCGAGACATCCGATTCGGCGGCTCGCACGGTTGCCGGATGGCCGTATCCGATGGCGATGGAGGAGTTGGAACGGGCGCGCGCATACAATCGGCGGCTTGCCGTGGAAGGACAGCCGGTATTGGGCGAGGCGGCCGATCCGTTCACTACCAGACCGGCTGGCACTGCCGGAGATGCTGATGTCGCCGACGATTCGGCGCCTTCCGGCGGTTCCGGGCTTTCCGCGGCGGACACGGACGCGAACTATCAGGGCCTGCTGGATTCCGGCGCAGGCATCATGGGCACGGTATTGGTGCCCAAAATCGGCGTGGAACTGCCGATTCGGCATGGCACGTCCGAACCGGTGCTCGCCGTCGGTGCCGGGCATCTGTACGGCACCAGCCTGCCGGTCGGCGGCACTGACTCGCATACGGTGGTCACCGGGCATCGCGGCCTGGTCAAATCGTTGATGTTCACACGGCTCGACGAACTGCACGACGGCGATTTCATGTACATCAAAGTGATGGACGAGACGCTGGGATACGAAGTGGACCGAATCAGCGTGATCGAACCGGACGACGTCTCACGGTTGAAAATCGTGCCCGGCGAAGACCGGCTGACGTTGATGACCTGCACGCCATACGGCATCAACACGCATCGGCTGCTAGTCTCCGGGCATCGCGTCGCAATACCGCTGCCCGCGCCAGATCCGGCCGACGTGCGCGACGAACGTGCGACCGAACTGGGCGCGCTCGCCATGACCATCGTTTGCACGATGGGCGGCATGCTGTTGTGCTGCATGGTCGTGCGGTCGATGCGGCCCCGACACCGAATCATGCGGCACGCTTCCACCTGGCCGCGTAAAGGATAAGGGGGAAGGCCGCGATTTTCGCGGGTCCGCACGTTCCCCGAACCCATCAATGGAGGGGACGGGTTTCAAAACGTTCATCCATAAGGTTCAAGGCATGGAGGCGCATAGGCAATTCGCCGCAGCGCCATGAGAGATGGACATGTCATGAAGTGGATGAAGGACCCGCTTGCCGGCTTCATAAGCCGGTGTGGCGCGCGGATGGGAAAATTCACCGCATTGCTTGTCACGATTGCGATGCTGGCCGGCACCACGGGAGCCGGCGCGACCGCGTTCGCCGACGAAACGGTGACGGATGGCGGCAACGTGGCCGCCGAATCCGCAGCGAGCCAGCCGGAATCGACGCAACAATCCGATGCTGAAAACGCAGTCGGATCGGACGTTGCCGACATTGCCGGGCAAGATGTTGCCGGACAGTCCGCAACGGACGATGACGACGCACAATGCCTTACGGACGACGGTGAATCGCATCAGCCATCGAACGAACAAGCGCAATCGCAACTGCAGTCGCAATCGCAACCGGAACAACCGTCGGAGACGATGCCGGAACAGCGGCAGCCGTGCGATAAGACGGAACAGCCGAATGAGCAGAAGGAGCAGGAACGGCAGGCGGTTAGGCAGCCGACGGCTGAGAACGCTGACGTACCTGCAAATGGTGCTGCACCGACTCAAGACGGCGATCGAAACGACCATGCCGGCGAAAATCGCACGGATGCTGTGGCGAATGGCGATGCGGGCGCGACAGCCGATGACGGCAAAACCGGCGATGCGGACGATGCTGACAACGATGGCAACACTGCTGAAGATGCCGACGATGCCGACAAGAACGGTAAGAATGACGCCGACAAGGATAACGCCGACAAGGCTTTCGCGTCGGCTCAAAACGGCAACGATAACGACAAGAATGATGCTGTCAAAGACGATGCTGCCAAAGACGATGCCGACGCCGACGAACACATCATGCGCGATCGCTTCACCTTCAATCGCAAAACCGTGATGCGTGCCGCGCGTAACGTCGCCGTGCCGCAGCCGGACTGGCGCTCGTGCTGCGCTTCCGCGAATCCGATACGCCGATGGCGGTCTGAGCGGGCCAGCAGACAGGCAACGGGGCTTGTTCGGGCGGGTGAGTCGTTGAGCGATCAACGGTTCACCCGCTTTTGTTGTGACGAATACGGGTGATTTAGGGTTTAGTACCGCCTGAAATGGTTGGAAAAACGCCATTCGTACCGGTATGATGGAACACGAAGCGAACAACGAATCGGATTGCGGCCTTGCATCGCAAACACGTATCGCAAGCGCGCATCGCAAACCGAATCGCAAGCCGAACAGGGGAATGGCATGACGGAGGCCATTCGACTGCCGTGCGGTGGAAGGGGGCCGCCGCACGCCAAGCCGAAAGGGAACATCATGTGCAACGGTGGGGGAGCGTTCAGTCCGGAAGAAGTCGAATATCTGCGCTCGCTGCCGGTGGTGGCCGAAGCGACGTCGCGACGCATCACCTACACGGAATCGTTCAAACACAACTGCATGCGCCGGTACCATGCGGGCGAATCGCCGGTCGAACTGTTCCGCGAAGCCGGACTCGACCCATCGCTGATCGGCTATAAGCGCATCGAACGTTGTTTCGCGCGCTGGCGCAAGATTGCCTGCCGTATGGGCACGGACCGGCTGGTATCGGTTGATGGGAATGGTGGAGTGGTGCCATCGGCGTCGGCGGATGTGGCGCCGTCGGCGGAATCTGCGGAGGTTGCTCGATCTGAGGTATCGCAGCCGGTGCAGCCAACGCAAACGACGGAAACGCAAAGCAATGCGACGCTGCCCGTGCCGCGCAACGCAGCCGAAGTCCCGATTCTGTCGGGAGGTGACGTGCGCGACCTGCTCATCGCCCAGCAGGTGCGCCGCATCGACGAGCTGGAACGCGAGGTGGCGGCGTTGCGGGCGGAACTGCATCGCAAATAATCGCAAAAATCGTAAAAATGCGAGCAATCGGCATCGTCCGCAAAGCGACGCATGTCGAGAACGGCGGGCGTGGCGAGCGGGTAGACTTGCGGGTATGAGAATCGCACGTTTTACGCATAATGATGTACCGCAGTACGCCTTCGTTCAGACCGACAAGAACGACGGCAAGGACTATCTCGTGGCCTTGAACGGCTATCCGCTGTCCGGCCAGGCCGTCGAGCCGACCGGCGAGCGCTATCCGGTGGATGGTGACGGCATTCGTCTGCTGGCTCCGGTGATTCCGTCGAAGGTGTACGGTTTGGCGAAGAATTATGAGGCGCATGCGCAGTTCATGCATGAGGCCGGTCATTCCGATATCAAGCATGCGCCGGAGGATATGGTGATTTTCACCAAGCCGAGCACGTCGGTGATTGGTCCGGATGATCCGATTGTGATTCCGCTGTGTTCGAATGATATGAATTTCGAGCCGGAGTTGGCTGTGGTGATGGGTCGTATCGCCAAGAATGTGCCGGTGGAGCAGGCCATGGATTATGTGCTGGGTTTCACGTGCGTGAATGATGTGACGTTGCGTGATTTGCAGGGTCTTGATCCGACGTGGACGCGTGCGAAGGGTTTTGATACGGCGTGCCCGTTGGGTCCGTGGATTGTGACGCGTGACGATGTGGATTGGAAGGATGCGAAGATTTCCTTCACGCTCAACGGTGAGGATGTGCCGATGGCGTCGGGTACCACGGCGAATCTGATTCACGGCATTCCTGAGCAGATCGCGGCGATTACGAGTTTCACCACGCTGCTGCCGGGCGATGTGATTATGACGGGTACGCCGAACGCGTCGGGTCATCTGGATCCGGGTGACGAGGCGATCGTGCACGTCGAGGGCATCGGCGATCTGCGCAACGTGGTGGTGCGCGGCTGATTTTCGGCTTGCTGGCGGACTTTGGATTAGGCGGGTTTGCAACGTTTCGTGATTTCGTTACGTTGCTGCCCGCCTTTTTCGTATGTATTGCGATTGCCGGTGAGCGCTGGTGATTGTCGGTGACTGCCGTCCTGTGTCGAAAGACGGTTTTGAGAAACGCAAAAAGTTGAGTGTGTGGGACTCAAGTTTTGGGAATATAATGGCGATGAAGTCGGTTGAGCATATCAGACAACGACATATGCGTCCGAACGCCGGCCCGGTAGCGAAGGCCGGGCGGCCGGGCGCGAACCATGGAGGATGATATGGAACAGAAGTTCACGCAGATGGCGCAGGAAGCGCTTTCGGACGCCGTTCAGAACGCGGCGGCGCTGGGCAATCCGCAGGTAGACACCCTGCACCTGCTGGACGCGATGCTGCGTCAGGAAAACAGCATGGCCCGCGCGCTCATCGAAGCGGCAGGCGGCAACGCGCAAAACGTGAGCGCCGAAGTGCATCAGGCGATGCAATCGCTGCCGAGCGCCAGCGGATCGACCACAACGCAGCCGGACGTCAGCAGGCAGCTGTCGGCGGTGCTATCGCAAGCCGAAAAAGAAATGCAACGGAGGGGAGACGAGTACGTCACCGTCGACCTCATGCTGGTCGCAATCGCGGCCGCGAAACCTAATCAAAGCGCGGACATCTTGGAAAAGAACGGTCTTACCGCGGATAAGCTGCGTAACGCCCTGACCGCCGCGCGCGGCAGCGACCGCAAGGTGACCAGCGCCGACGCGGAAGGCTCGTATAAAGCTTTGGAGAAGTACTCCACCGATTTGACGGCCGCCGCGAAGGAAGGCAAGCTCGACCCGGTGATCGGCCGCGACCAGGAAATCCGCCGCGTCATCCAGATCCTGTCCCGCCGTACCAAGAACAATCCTGTGCTGATCGGCGAGCCTGGCGTCGGCAAAACCGCCGTCGTCGAAGGCCTGGCGCAGCGCATCGTCGCCGGCGACGTGCCGACCACCCTGCAGAACAAGAAGCTTATCTCGCTTGACCTGGGCTCCATGGTGGCTGGTTCCAAGTACCGTGGCGAATTCGAGGAACGTCTGAAGAGCGTGCTTGAGGAGATCAAGAAGGCCGACGGGCAGATTATCACCTTCATCGACGAGATCCACACCATCGTCGGCGCGGGCGCGGCCGAAGGCTCCATGGACGCGGGCAATATGCTCAAGCCCATGCTGGCCCGTGGCGAACTGCGCCTGATCGGCGCCACCACACTGGACGAATACCGTGAGAACATCGAAAAGGATCCGGCGCTCGAACGTCGTTTCCAGCAGGTGTTCGTCGGCGAGCCGAGCGTGGAGGACACCGTCGCCATCCTGCGCGGCATCGCGCCGAAGTATGAGGCCCACCACAAGGTGACCATCGGCGACGACGCGCTGGTCGCGGCGGCAACCCTGTCGAACCGCTACATTTCCGGACGCCAGCTGCCGGACAAGGCCATCGATCTGGTGGACGAGGCCGCAGCGCACCTGCGCATGGAACTCGACTCCTCACCTGAGGAAATCGACGAACTGCGCCGCCAGGTGGACCGCCTCAAGATGGAGAAATCGTACCTGCTGGGCAATCCGAAGAACGACAAGGCCGCGGAAAAGGCCGAAGCGGAACTGGACGACAGCGCCAAGGACCGTCTCGCCGATTTGAACCAGGAAATCGCCGACAAAAGCGAAAAGCTCAACGGGCTGAAAGCGCGTTGGGACGCCGAAAAGAACGGCCACAACCGTATCGGCGACCTGCGCAAGAAGCTCGACGAGCTGCGTACGCAAGCCGAAAAGTACGAGCGCGAAGGCGACTTGGCGAAATCGTCAGCCATCAACTACGGCGAAATCCCGGCCATCCAGAAGGAAATCGCCCAAGCCGAGAAGAACGAGGCGGAATCGGGCGGAGCCGACAATGCCAACGCCGACGTGCCGATGGTCCCCGACCGCGTCGACGCCGACTCCATCGCCGAAATCGTCTCCGACTGGACCGGCATCCCCGTGGGCCGTCTTATGCAGGGCGAAAACGAGAAGCTCCTGCACATGGAGGAGTACCTCGGCAAGCGCGTGATCGGCCAGAAGGAAGCCATCCAAGCGGTTTCCGACGCCGTGCGTCGCTCGCGTGCCGGCATCTCCGACCCGAACCGTCCGACCGGATCGTTCCTGTTCCTCGGCCCCACCGGCGTGGGCAAGACCGAACTGGCCAAGGCGCTCGCCGACTTCCTATTCGATGACGAGAAGGCCATGGTGCGCATCGACATGAGCGAATACATGGAGAAGGCCTCCGTGTCCCGCCTGATCGGAGCCGCGCCGGGCTACATCGGCTACGAAGAGGGTGGCCAGCTTACCGAAGCCGTGCGTCGCCGTCCGTATTCGGTGGTGCTGTTCGACGAGGTGGAGAAGGCCAATCCGGAAGTCTTCGACGTGCTGCTGCAGGTGCTTGACGACGGTCGCCTGACCGACGGCCAGGGCAGGACCGTGGACTTCAAGAACACGATTCTGATCATGACCTCCAACCTGGGCTCGCAGTTCCTCGTCAATCCCGACATGGACGCGGACGCCAAGAAGAAGGCCGTGATGGACGCCGTGCACATGCAGTTCAAGCCGGAATTCATCAACCGTCTGGACGAACTGGTCATGTTCCACCCGCTGACCCGCGAGGAGCTCGGCGGCATCGTGGACATTCAGGTCGCGCAGGTGTCCGCACGTCTGACCGACCGCCGCATCACGCTCGACGTGACCGATTCGGCGCGCGAATGGCTTGCCAACACCGGTTACGATCCGGCGTACGGCGCACGTCCGCTGCGTCGCCTGGTGCAGACCGAAGTCGGCGACCAGCTTGCCCGCATGCTGCTGGCCGGCGAAGTGCACGACGGCGACACCGTGCTGGTGGACCAGACCGGCGGCGACCACCTGGAGCTGTCCGCGTGGGCCGCGGACCAGCTGGAGGATATGGGCGAGGAGAAGACGGACGATTCCGCCGACGTCCCGAACCCGGCTGAGTGACGATTATCGATTGGTTACCTGTCGGTCGTAAGCCTGCAATACCAGGCCTGCGACCGACAGCACGGTCGAACCGAGCAGTATGGCGATCGCCAGCTTCGGTTGCATGCCGAACGCCAGCCACAACGCGCACGTCCACACCGCGACCACCATCGTCACCGACGTGGTGATCTGCAGCACGCGTGCGCGGATCGCATGACCTACCACAGCGCGGAAGAGCAATTCTTCCGCGCTTTTTTCTTGCGTTGGCTCAGGGGATTTCGCTTGAGATCGCGCCGATTCTGTTGATTCTGTTGACTGTGCCGATTGCGCCTTTTCTGTTTCTGCCGTCTGCTGCGCGGTCGTCGCGTGTTGCCGGGCAAGCGTGCCAGCCAGCGAAAGCGTCGCGACCACGCCGACGAACGCGAAATACGGATCGCGCGAGCCGGCCGGGAAAATCCACGACACCACGCACAGCAGCAGGCTGTACGCGTAAACAATCGCCATGCCAAGCGAAACCAGCGAATCGCCGTTCGGATGTCGCCGCTGCAATGCGGGCAGGCCGCGGTGGTGAATCGGCGCCGCGCAATAGAACATGACCGGCGTGATGACGATGGCGTGCGGCCACGGATTCGTCAGCCAGCCCGGCATGGCGATTTTGGCCAGCGCCAGTAATGTGATGACGAACGTTGGAATGGTCAGGATAAGCGCGATGACGAGGCGCTTGCCGAGGTGGTCGGTGGGTTGTCCGTCGATGTCGGATGCCGATTCGCCGTCTGCCGTCACTTTGCCGTCTATCGTCACTCCACCATCGGTTGTGTGGGATGGGTCGGCAAATCCGCCGTCCGTCCGCAGCGGAATCGCCTGGCGTGCGTCCGAGCTTGGAAACAGCCGCAACA
>OHAF01000534.1_pt1 | contig 40465 bp, 43 predicted proteins | sample 1577041 | NCBI WGS metagenome assembly OHAF01 (sample SAMEA3541495, study PRJEB24748) | human gut metagenome | biome: human gut; feature: human-associated habitat; material: faeces | place: China | collected 2012
TCTGCCGTTCAATCATGCGGCGCACACGCTCGTAATCGTAGCGGCGGCTGGCGTTTTCGTAGCCGTCGGTGGTGATGATGAACATCGTTTTTTCCGGCACATCCTCCCGGCGAGCGTACTTGTGGATGTTGCCGATGTGGTGGATGGTGCCGCCCACGGCGTCCAAAAGCGCCGTGCAGCCGCAGGTGAAATACTCCTTTTCCGTCAGGGGAGGCACCTCGCTCAGCGGCAGACGGTCGTAGATGACCGTGCTGTCGTTGGCGAAGAGCACGGTGGAGACCAGCGCCTCCCCGACCTCCTTCTTTTGCTTTTCGATCATGGAGTTGAAGCCGCCGATGGTGTCCGCCTCCAGCCCAGACATAGAACCGCTGCGATCCAAAATAAAAACTAATTCCGTCATAAAAAAGCCCTCCTTCGTTTGATTACGCTCCCATTGTAGCGCATCCGAAGGAGGGTTTGGTCGCCTGTGGGGCGACATTTATTGGGTTTTCAGGCAGCTCCCCCACTCGGCTTCTTTGAAGCCGACCAGCACGAAATCATCGCCCACCAACAGCGGGCGCCTGACCAGCATCCCGTCTGCTGCAAGGAGCTTCAGCATCTCGTCCTCGCTCATGGCGGGGAGCTTATCCTTTAGCCCCATAGATTTGTATAGCAGACCACTGGTGTTGAAAAACTTTTTCAGCGGCAGGCCGCTGCGCTGATGCCACGCAGACAGCTCTTCATAAGTAGGATTTTCCATTTTGATGTCTCGGAATGTATAGGAAATGCCGTTCTCGTCCAGCCACTTCTGCGCCTTCTGGCAGGTGGTGCATTTGGGGTAGCAGATAAAAGTCATGGTGTTACGCTCCTGATAGTCTTTATGTAGTTGGTCACCTCGCACTTACAATTCAGCCAGAACATACTCTTTCAGCACATCTCGCATTTTCACAACGAGGTCAATGGATTTATTCATAAGCTCCGGATAGTTTTCCTGATTTTTGAAATCCAATCCCTTGATATATGTGCAAATCAGAGAGGATTTTTTGTTGTCCAGCCTCTCCCATGACAGCGCCATTCCCATCGCCGCTTCTATTTCTGTCTTGTGCTGCTTCATATAGTCAAAGCGTTCCTTGTTGTCAGCAATCCATAGCCCAACTCTTATCTTATGCTCTTTGTTGACCAAGTCGATTGAAATTTGACATTCCGATGAACCAACTGCAACAGAATACCAATGATCCGTGGTCGCTTTACGCTTGTTAAAAGGCTTGCCGCGCTGCTCAAGAATATCGTTAAACTGCGTCCAAAACTCCAATCTGCAGCCCTGAGACTCGTTCATCCCCTTATCCTGTGAAATGCGTTTCACAATTTTTGCAAAATCGTTGGGTTGCTCAATAATCTTAAATTGCGGTGCAGGCTCTGAATCGCCTATCTTGTAGGCATGGATCTCTATCAAGAAAAAGGAAATGCTATCATCTGTGTGTTTGTTGAGCCACTCGATGGCGCTTGCGTGTTCATCACGCGCGGCAGCAACTAGCCACACGACGACAGAAGCGTCAAGACCGGATGCATAGGTCAATATTTTCCCTAAGTGGTCATGGTTGGTCTGTTCAAGCTGATTTTCAATGAGCACGACTTTCCCTGTGATCTCATCTCTGCATAGAATATCGCAGCGATAACTACCAACAAGCCTTTCTGTTTCAATATCCGTTAGTGACAAGTTAAGTACATTCCCAAGTTCTTGAATGTTCTCTTCCGCAGCAAGCCACTTTGAAAAATCATATTGTTCATGCGGCCAGACTTTTCTTATATCGACCTCGTGCAGTTTTCCAAGTTTCATTTTTCTTTTCCTCCCTTCACGTCTATGCCCCCAGCAAACTCTGGTCGAACGCGAACAGCGCCTCGTTGATCTTGAAGATGTCGTAGTCCCGCTGCATGATGAAATACTCGATAATGACGTCAAACTTGCTGCTGGGGCTGAGGGCGTAGCCCGCGCGGGCGATGAGGTCGCGGGTCTCCGGCAGGCCCAGTTCCAGCGCGATGGCGAAAGCCACCGCCGTGGGCTTGGAGGGCTTATAGTCCGGGTTGTTGCGGATTTTCGAGAACAGCTTGCGATCTACGTTGGCCTTCTTGTAGACCTCTGCGTCCTTTTTTCCGCTGCGGGCGATGAGCTTTAGTAACGTCTCCGAAAATCCGGCGTCTAGATGCGCCAGCATATCGTCAAGTCCACCGACAGCCTTGGGGGTCATCATCGGCGCAGGCATTGCGCTCTCACAGATGGCTTCCGCATGGCTCTCGAAAACGCTCATTCGGCGCATACGCTCCCGCCGGGAATCTGTGTGAACGTCCACATAATGGTCGTCGATGTACTCGGCGATGTCGGCGAACAGCTTGCCGCTGATCTGGTAGGCCTTGCGGTCGAAAATGACGAGGTAGACTGTCATGTCGTTGTGCAGCAAAAACGCACCGATGGTGTCCACCGCCACGCGGAGCGCCTGATCCTTGGGGTAGCCGAAGATGCCGGAGGAGATCAGCGGGAAGGCTACCGTCTCGCAGTTGTGCTCCTTGGCCAGCGCAAGGCTCGTCCGGTAGCAGGAGACAAGCTGCTTCCGCTCGCCGTGGCTGCCGCCGTTCCACACAGGGCCCACGGTGTGGATGATGTAGCGGCACGGCAGGCGGTACGCGCCGGTGATCTTGGCCTCGCCGGTCCGGCAGCCGCCCAGCGTCCGGCACTCTTGGAGCAGCTCCGGCCCCGCCGCCCGATGGATACAGCCATCCACGCCGCCTCCGCCCAGCAGAGATTCCTTCGCCGCGTTGACGATGGCGTCCACGCTCATTTTCGTGATGTCATTGCGAACGATGATAAGGGGCATATCGTGTATCGCCTCCATTCTAGCGACCTTTTAAAATATTGTAGCAGAATACACTCGGTTTTGCAATGGACGTTGGGATGTCTAATAGTCTTGATTGAAAATTCCCATTGCTGGTCAGACTAGTAGCGGTGCAAAAACGACCACGCTGTAATCAAAGAAAAGGTCCCGCAGCCCTGCGGGGCCGCGACGCCGGAGGAAGCGGACGCACGCTGTAAACGCGCACATCCGTTTCCTCCGGCTTGTTGTATCATCCCACGGTCAACCTCACACAGAGCAGAGACGCCCCGTGTTTGCACCTGTGAGCCGATGTGTAGACTCCTTTGGGGAAGGGTAGCATCCTTGTCGCAGAGAGGGATTTCGAGCCGGTTTTGGGCGAATTTGAGCAAGATTCCAGTGCGCCGAAAAAGGAGCAGGAGAAAGGCATTGGCGCTTTTCGCGCCAATGCCTATTCACAGCAGCCCGCAGTGCGAGCTGCCGCAAGGGTTTGCGGGTTTTGGAAATTGACGCTTTTTTCGAGGTTCCCAGAACGGTTTGACGCTAAATTTGAGAAGAGTCGCCGCAAAGCCCCGTGTCACAACGGTTTGCGGCGGCGCTTTGATAGAAAATCGGTACGCTTTATACCGTTGTAGTCGGCGGAAGTCTCCGTAGCAGCTCAAATCTTGCTACGCCATAAACAAAGATAAGCAGCAGTTGAGAATTGATAACTTTCTGATAATAGTGTGGCTTCCCCATAGCTTTCCTCTGCTGTTTACGGTATTGTGTGCCGTTACAAAGGAGGTCGATTTTATGCCAAAACGACGAGCAAACGGAGAAGGGAACATCCGTAAACGAAAGGACGGTCGCTGGGAGGGCCGGTACACGGTTGGCCGAGATCCAGAAACCAGCAAAGCCATCATCAAAAATGTCCTCGGCAAGACGCAGGCTGCGGTTAAGGAGAAGTTGAAGAAAGCCATAGAGGAAAACGTGGGCATCGACTACGGACGGGCCAAGACCTACACGGTGGGGAGTTGGCTGGAGGTCTGGATGGAGAACTACGCGAAAGTAAAACTCAGACCGTCCACGTTCAAGACCTCGCAAGGCTTTCTAAAAAACCACATCAAGCCACAGATCGGCAGCATCCCGCTGGCAGACCTGACCTCTCTGGACTTGCAGCGGTTCTACAAGCACCTGTTGGACGGTGGCCGGGTAGACCGCGTCGAGGCAAAGAAAAAGCCAAAAGGGTTGGCGCCCAAAACGGTGCGCAACATCCACCAGATGATCGGCTCGGCATGCAACCTCGCCATCGAACAGTGTCTTGTCACGAAAAATCCAACGCAGGGCTACGCCTTGCCGAAGGTGGAGCACAAGGAGATGAAAACGCTGACCGCCGACCAACTCAGCGCCTTCTTCCGGGAGGCCAGGGACAGCGGTGTGTACGAACTCTACTACCTCGACCTCGCCACCGGACTTCGGCGGGGCGAACTGCTGGGACTGAAATGGACGGACGTCGACCTCGACCGTGGCATACTGAAAATCCAACGGGCCATTTCACGGCAAAACGGCAAAGTGGTGGAAGCCCCACTGAAAACGAAAAACGCCTACCGCACACTGCCCCTGTCGGCAGATGCGATAAGCGTTCTGAAAATGCAAAAGTGCAAGGTGAACAGCAGCGAGTGGGTATTTCCATCGCCCACCGGAGGCCCCATGTCCCCGGACAGCGTGTTGCATATGCTCCAGCGGGTGCTGAAACGGGCGGGACTGCCACGGATACGCTTTCATGACCTGCGCCACACCTTCGCAACCATGGCCCTGCAAAACGGCGTGGACGTCAAGACCGTCAGCAGTATGCTCGGCCACTACTCCGCGGGCTTCACACTGGACACCTACGCCCACGTTACCACGGACGCACAGCTCAAAGCGGCGCAAACAATGGGCAATATCCTATCCCGTGCTGTCTGATGGTTTCCGCTACCCGCTCCCGTTGGGGTCAGCGTTTGGGTCAGGAAAAAGTAATACCCTAAATACGGAACTTATGAAAAGCAAAAGTCCTCGAAATCAGACGATCTCGAGGACTTTTGGCACGCCGTGAGGGATTCGAACCCCCGGCCTTCTGGTCCGTAGCCAGACGCTCTATCCAGCTGAGCTAACGGCGCATGTCTCAACGACAGCTTAGTTATAATATCACACTGCTCCACAAAATGCAAGAGAAATTTTCTCATAATTTCAAAATTTTTTCTAATCGTGAAGCCTGATAATGATTGCGAAAGGTCATCCCGCCTTTTGCATTCATTTTTTGTTTAGGAGGTAAATGAAAATGGGAATGAAAATCATCCGGTTAGCCGATGCAGCGTTTGTCGGTGACGACGGCCAGGAAGTGCATGGGATGTACGTCTACCTCGTCCCTACTGGCGCAGGTGGTGAGCCTGAGCGCGTGTTCCTCTCGGAAAAGAAGATGTGCGACATCTCCTACACGCCCCAGGTCGGCGATGTCGTGTTTGTCTTTCGCGGCCGCGGCGGCAGCGTCGTTGACATGATCAAAGCCTGATCCAAACCTTCACCTTACCGCAGAACGTCGGGAGACATGCTGTGCTGAGGTCCATCCTCGATCCTCGAACGGAGCAGACGGCCCCGTTTGGGGGCACTTGACTCCATAACGTTTTGCGGGAAGGTGTTGGAATATGGCGGTTTCTCCGGTGTATTCCATACACCGATACACTGATGAAATATACAAGGTCGTGGCATTCAAAGGCCACCGTGACCCTGACTTTGCCTGCGTCCGCGAGGAAGCGCAGCACTATGAAGTAAAGCTGGATAACAGCTTCTCCCGCGCCCGCTCTATGGTGCTGCAATATGCCCTGTGTAATCTCTGGGACTACTTCTTCACCGGTACGCTGGATGAGCGTCTGGCGGATCGCTATAACCTGGATTGTTACGCAAAGCGGCTCATGCAGTTCATCCGCGATAAGCGGAAGAAGTATAACGCCTCGTTTCAGGTGCTGCTGGTGCCGGAAAACCACAAAGACGGTGCATGGCATATTCACGGTCTGGTCTATGGCCTGCCTGCTTCGGCGCTCCGGCCCTTCCGGTATCCGGAACCGAAGAAGCTCATAGATGGCGGCTTTCTCAACTGGCCGGACTATCAACGGGCCTTCGGGTTCTGTTCTCTGGCCCCGATCCGTGATAAGGTAGCCACGGCTTACTACGTTACAAAGTACATCAGTAAGGATATGGCCCGCCGCTCCTATGATGTCGGCAAGCATCTGTACTTCCATAGCCGCCCGCTGAAAAAGGCTGAACATGCCTCGGATGTCTATCTCTACCATCCCCAGTTGGATGCCTACTGCACCCACGATTACGATTTCTGTAAGACCGGCATGGTGCAAGATGCGGATTGGGCCTTCCCCTATCTCTGGGACGGTGCGGACTTCCCCGAACAGCCGCTCCACCCCGTTCCGTTGGCCACTGGTGATGCCTTTGATCCCGCAACAATAGATCCTTTCTATGAACAGATGAAATTGGAGGGTTATGTATGATGAAGAAAGAATCTTTTATCCTTGTCCATGCCGGTGAAGCTCCGGCGCCGGAGATCATCCAGTTGGAGCCTGAGCATCTGCTGGACGGCATGTATCAGGCGATCCACTGCGACTGCATCGAGATCGTGCGCGTTCAGACCGGCTTGCTGCTCCCTCATGGTGTCGTGCTGGTCGCCGATGAATCCGGCTGGTTCCGTAAGCAGCTGATCATCAACCGGCTGGCTACTGTCTGGTATGGTGATGTCATGGTTGGTAACGTCCTGCTGGCCTCCGAAGGCTACCGCAACGGTGAGCCTGATCTGGTAGGTCTCAATGATTTCCAGCTGAAGTATCTGCGCGATGCCTTCGGCATCTGATGAATGAGTTTCAGATATTCTATGTGGCGTGGCGGTTTCTCCGCCATATATGGTACAAGTACAGGAGGAAGATCATGCGATTCTGGGACAGGCTCAAATGGGCGATGATCGGGGGTTTCGGCTATATGCTGGGCCGGTTTCTGTTTGAGTACCTCCGCCAATTTACAGGAGGATAAGACATGGCAAAGAACAACATCCGTTCCGTCCGGTTCTCGGACGAGATGATAGAGATCATCAACCAGCAGGTGGGCGACAACTTCACCCAGAAGTTTGAGCGCATGGTCTACAACTGCTATATGCTGCTGCCGGAGAAACAGGCTCAGGCCGACCGGCTGGATATGCTCATCAAGGATAAGCGCGAGGCGCTGAACAAGCTGCAGGACCGCTACTATACCGGCGTCCATTTTCTCAATGCGCTGGAAGCCCGGCTGCGGGATCTGAACCGTTTGTTTGACGAACAATCGTAACACAATAACCGCACGCTGCGGCGCGGATCGGCTCCGGCTGCAGCTCCGCAGCGTGTTACATGGCGGGGTGTGAGTAAAGGTAGCTGGCCGGGTTCTCACCCCGGAGATGGAGGTTCGACTCCTCCCCCCGCAACCATTAAATCTAAGAAAGGAGGGCATTGCCGAGGCTGCTTCCACTATCACCGTCGCCAAGATTCTGGAAAATACCAGTACCCTGGCCGATATGGTCAAGAACGTGTGGGATATCATGACCAGCAATCCGCTGCTGCTTGTGTTTATCTGCGCGTCTCTGGTGACTCTTGGCTTTTCGTTCTATCGCAAGGCCAAGCGCGCCGCTCGCGGCTGATGCCGCAGGTAAGGGGTGTGGGGATCGCCCCACACCCCTTTGCACATGGAGGTATGTATGAGTGAATTTATAACAGGTTGCTGCCGTCTGATCTCCAGCATTTTCGATGCGGTATTTTCAGAGCCGCTGCTCGCGTTTTTCATGACGGTCATGCTGGTGGCCGTGGTGGCGGGTCTGTTTCTATATATCTATCGCGGTACAAAACGACTTTAAGTGAGGTGTCCATATGCTCAAAATTCTGGTGACCGGCGCGGTCTACATGGTATGTCTGTTCATTTTGGTGCTGGTGTCCTGCCTGATGATCTGGGTGATCACGCGCCTGCTGCGCTGGCTGTTCCCCCAGCGCTTCGGCCCAAAGGCCAGACCGGCAGCGAAGAAGCCTAAGAAGGTCAAGAAGGTCGTCCGTGTCGAGGATGACGAGGACGAGGAAGAAGATGCGTAACACAGATAGATCTTCGCTGCCCGGCGTCCGATCGAGAAAATGTGTTACACAAGAAAGCAGCGCCCGGACGGACGCTGCCCTCAAGTAAGGTTGCTTCGGGTTTATCTGTGCTTGGTCAGCTTCCCGACTACGATCCCGGCCAGGATCATCACCGCGAAAAACGGTGTCGTCAGGACTTGGAGAAGCCCGTGCAATATGTCGGTCACTGGTTCACCTCATCCGGCACATTATGCCGGATGAGGTGTCCCAAAATCTGTACCGTAGGAGTATGCTATGTTGTTTCGTTTGAAATTTTGGCTGCGCTGTCAGCGATTTCTTTGGTGCCATGGCTGCTGCTTGACCTGCAAGTATTTCGACGTCTGCTCCGAAACTTATTTCGCAGAGATAGACCAGCTCCCTTGGAAAATGTAAATCCCCCGCCTTGCGGCGAGGGATATATGGGTCACTTTTTGTTTTTCAGTTCTGCAAGTAGCGCTTCCAGCTCGTCAATAAGTATCTGCTGGTTTTGCTTGATGGTTTTTACGGACTTCATAAACCAAATTAGTAGGGCAAGTTCTAATCCTGCCACTATCCATTGGGCTATATCTATTCCCAAGATTTCCATGCAAAATGCCCCTTTCCGGTTATTTTCTTCTATCTTATCATAAGAAGGGTGGTTGTCAACCATGAAAAGAAAGCGCTTCGTTAAAACATGTGTTTCCATTGTTCTTGTCATGGTTGTTGCTCTTTCTTCTGTTATTCCTGTTCATGCAGTTGGTGCTGTTGTTGGTTCTGTTATTGAGGATACGCTTTGGACTATGATCCAGAAGTGTCTTACCCCTGATGGGAAAGATTCGGATGAAGCTTCGTATGAAGAAGCTTTGCAGTATTTGAATAAGATTTGGTTGCGTTCGCTGGATTCCCGTAAGGAGGTGGACTATAACACCCTATCTTCTGTTTATGCGCAACTCTTGATGCAGGGCGTTCCTTGTGAAATTCGATCTTCGCGCGGTGCGGCGCAAGGCTACTATATTCGCGGCACTGGTGATATGCCGGTTTTTAACGGAAAGGGCCGTTATGGAATCAAGGATAAATATTTTTCGGATGGTTCCGGCAATGTTTTTTATGCAAAGCTGCCTGATAATGGTCGAACTCCGGATACCTCAACCACGGTTCCATCAACTACTGCTCCCAGCGTTAAAGAAGATACTTCTACCACTTATATCCCCGATACGCCGAGTGATTATAGTTATTATACGCCTTCTAATGAATTTCAGGCGTTGCAGTATATCAATACTCGTGTTACTTCAATTGCCAATGAGCTGCACCGTGTCATTGATCGTCTTGCCTCTATCCAGCATCATACTTTCCGCTTGTATATGAATATGGGGCGGGTCATTGATTCTCTTAATAATATTACATCCGGCTTATATAAGCAGATTGACTTGCTTTCTGCATATCTCCCTCGTCTGGATGATGTCTATAACCGGTTGTTCTCTATCCAATCCGCTGCGTGGGCATCGGTCGATATGGAAAGTAGTATTCTGCTTAGCGTCACCAATATCGGCACCCGCCTTGACAGCGTTATCAACAACGGTACGGTGCAGATCAATACCAGCTCCATTGATGCTCGATTGGACAAGCTCATCAGCATGTACAGCAAGGTCAATAGTGTGGTACTGGATACCGCTGCCGTCAATGGCGGTCAGGTCAAGGCCGCTGTCGGCGGTGAGCTGAAGGATGTGGTTTTCTGGGGCAGCGCCCGCCGCCAAAATCCCCATCTCCTGACTATGCCGCTGAACTATACTCTGTCGGACGCTCCTACCGTTCTTGGTGCTCCGGAGCTGCGCTCTATCCCGCTGGGCGCGTCTATCCCTGCGTATATCTCCGCTGATCCTGTCCTCGCTGCCGGTGTCTGGAAGTCCGGCAGCACCTACTATCTCTCGGATACCTACAACGCCAGTACCGGCGAATATGTGCAGCGCATCCAGTCCATTGTCTTTGACGGTTCGGAAAGCTGGGGTCGTTCCATCCGGAAGGATGGTGCGTCCATCTTCTGGCTGTCCACCCTGCCGGATAATACGCTCGCTATGCCTATGTGGTCCAGTCGCTACACCTTCAAGACGTATACCAGCGCCTTTGACCTTGCGGATGATAGTACGAAAGCGGTAACATCTGGCTACTTTAGTCACTATGGTAAATATATCCGCTTCATGGATAGCATTTCCAGCTTGAGCAGCTGGAAAACGTGGCTGGCCAATAAGTACAAAGAGGGAACGCCTATGGAGGTCTGGTATGCCTACCCCGAGCAGGTTACGACTACCTATCTTGATCTCCGGCCCACGATCGCCATTCCAGAGGGTGACAGCACCATCTCGGCGGAGATGCTGCGTATCACTGCCAAATATGAGACCTACGACAGCTACACCCAGACGGCGGATATTATCAACGCTATCAACAACATTCCGCCCTACGATGACAGCGGTCTGATCGCGGCCATCACCAACATGTCCAGGCCCACCGTGACCACGGATCTGACGGAGATCACCACACGGCTGGATGATATACTGGGGGAGCTGCGCTCCACCTCCGGTTCCGCCACGTGTGACCACACCTACCAGCAGCACATGGAACAGGATACCACTTGCACGCTGCCTGGCCTGATGATCTCCACCTGCAGTAAGTGTGGTGACAGCTACTCGGAAATTGTAGATCCGCTGGGCCATGATTGGGTGGTGACGTCCCACGTTGATGCTGTCACCGATCCGGAGACCGGCGAGGAGACGGCAGCGGCCTATGATATCTATACCTGCTCCCGCTGTGACCGTACCTATGAGGATCATACGGGAGACGGTGCACCGGACGAGGATTACAGCAATACGTCCATCTCCAAGCTGGTGGTCAAAGTGTTCAGCAAGCTGGGCACCTTCGCCGGTAAGCTCATCGGTTTTGTCGTCCACCTGCTGGATAAGGCTCTGACCGGCGTGGACAATGTGATCTCCAAATTCAACGATTACACCGCCCAGATCGGCAGTTTCGGCGGAGCCTATCCGTCATGGCTCACCGGCTTCTGGGCTATCATCCCCATGGAGCTTCAGACGGCGCTGACCTTTGCCGTCATCTGTATGGCGCTGGGTGCTGTGGGCAGGAAGCTGTTTTTCTCGTAACACAAACCGGCGCAGCTGCGGCGCTGATCTAAACCGGCTGCAGATCTATCTTGTGTTACAGGAGGGAAAACATGGAGAATAAGCCGTGCAACAAATGTCTGTGCTGTTTGCATCTTCCAGACTGTGTTGACTTCTGGGAGATCAACGGTATACCTGCGCCTGACTATGGCTGCAATGAATTTGAGTATGTCGGTTTTTGCGGGATGATCTACCGATTGCTGGAGGTGCTGTAATGTCAATTTTGCTTGAGCCGCTGCGGGCGCTGCTGAATATGATCACCAGCCTGATCAACGGCCTGATCGTGGGCTCGCTGCACTTCATCCTCAACCTGCTGGATGGTCTGGATGAGGTGGACGGCCTGCTGGACCATACGGTCAACTCCGTCTCCGGCTTCTTCACGTCCTTCGTAGATCTTGGCAGCAGTCTGTTTCCGTTCATCCCAGCGGAATGGACGGCTATCATCGAGGCGGCGTTGATCATTCTGGTCATCGGTGTCATCATCAAAAGGAGGGTGTTTTAATGGAAGGTCTCGGACAAGTCCTGCTTTCCTGCCTGGAGCTGTTCCAAATCGAATTGTCTTTGGATGGCTTCACATTCTCCCTCTGGCAGATCTTCCTCTGGCTCATCGTAGCCGGTGCGGTAGTTTATCTGATCGTGAAATGGAGTGATGATAATTGAGATACATACAATTGCTGTTTAGTGTCCTGACCCTGTGCCTCGCATTGACCGTGAGTGCATATGCTGCGGAGCCTGCTACTGTAGATCCACCAGTCAACATACCGGAGGACGTACCGGAATGGGCGCTGCGTCCGGCATTGGAGCCTGGTGAGGAGCCAACGGACGAAACGGACACCGGTACGGCGGATGATCCGGCATCAGAGCGGGGCTATACCACCATCTACAATTCGGACGGCACCATCCGCTACACGGACGATCCGGCGCTGCTGGCCGATCCGTCCCTGTTTGCCGCCGCCGATGAGACGGACAGCAGTCTGTTCCTCTCCAAGTCCTTCGACGAGTACACCGTCACCGAGGGCTTTCTGCTGCTGTTTCTGGCCCTGGCTTTCTGCTGGGCCTTGTGGAAGATCATCAAGGGGGTGTTTTAGTGGCTTCTGTCGTGGCTGAGTTCTTCCAGATCACGGGCGTGGACGCAGTCCCGCCCACCAATATGGCGGAGCTGATCCCGTACCTGCTGACGGTATTCATCGGTGTGGTGCTGGTGGTCTGTGTGTTCCGCATCGTGGGCGCTATCGCCGCCGCCCTGATCAACTGGCGGAGGTTCTGATGACGTTTATCATTCTGGTTATTGCGGCGCTGCTCATTCTATCGTTCCCCACGCTGCGCTGCGCTGTGTCCCATCCCCTTAAGCTGGTGCGCTACGGTGTGGTCGATCTCTACCAGTATATCAAGTACCAAAAGTGGAACGAGTGCAGCACCGGAGAGCTGATCGCTTATGTGGGAGTGTTTGGCAAGGGGAAAACCTTGTCAGCCGTCCACAAGGTTGTATCCATGTATGAGCAATACGACGGCAAAGCTGTCTGGGATAAGGAGCGGCAGATGTGGGTAGAGCAGCGGGTCAAGGTGCTGTCCAACGTGGCCCTGTCCATCCCTTACGATGATTTTGTTTCCCTCCAGCAGGTTGTTTACTGCGCCGAAAAGAACGGTCAGTATGACAAGGAGCATGATACCCTCACTGTCACGCTGGTGCTGGGTGACGAGTTCAGCGTTCAAATGAATAGTCGAAACTTTAAGAGTAACATTGATCCGCTGTTTTTGAATACCCTGCTTACCTGCCGACACTATCATATCTCCATGTTCTACACCGCCCAGCGTTTTGGTCATGTGGATGCGCTGCTGCGGCAAGTCACCAGCTGCGTGGTGGACTGCAATAAGCTGTGGCGCTTCCAGCGGCAGAACCTCTATGATGCCTGGGAGGTCGAAAATGCCACCAGTCCCCGCCTTGTGTTACCGATCGCTCGCCGCTGCTGGTTCGTCACGGACAGGAATTACAACGCCTATAATACCCTGGCCTGTGTGGGCAATCTGCAAAAATCCTTCAAGGAAGGCGACATGTTGTCCGAGGAGGAGATACTGTCCCTGCGCAGGAACGACCAGCAGGCCAACATGGACGGCGTGGTGAAGCCCTCCCGTGCCTGGCGGAAGAACCAGAAAAAATTGAGGAAGTAACACAACGGACACTCGCTGCGGCGCTGATCGTTGCCGGCTGCAGCTGCGCTATGTGTTACAGAGGGGCCCCGCGCCAAGGCTTTAGCCGCGCGGGGCCCCTGCCCAGATCTCAGCCGTAATGCCATTACGCTTTCATAGATCTGTCATTGCTGATATAATGGATATACCTCCCACAGAAATGCGGAGCATGAACAACGGCCTTGTTGCCGCCTGCTTCCTTTGTCTTGCCGGTTGTCTTTGCCCGCAGGCATCCCGCTGCCCCAGCTCAGCCACTTTTGAACAACCGCTGTAAGGCACTATCGACACGCATAAACGCATAGCCCCGGTGGCTGATCCGTGCGCTGGTCGCACGGTCAGAGCACCGGAGCAATAACTATCAAGTCTCGCCGTCATTTGGATTATTTGGTTTTGGAGGATTTGGAAATGGCAAGATGGAAATGGTTTGATCACGATCGTCGCGTACAGTTTGAAGCGCTGCTCCGTGCCGGTCACAGCAAACGGGAGATCGCCCAGCTGCTGGGCTGCCATATCTCCACCGTCTACCGTGAGCTGCGGAATGGTGACTGTGTCCAGCTCAATCACGATCTGAGGGAGTATCACGCATATTCCGTCTACGCTGCTGATGACCGTAGCCGGAAGCGCCGCCGAAACTGCGGCGCTCCTCTGAAGGCTGCTGCTGACGGTGAGCTGCTCTCCTACATATCCCTGTATATCAAAAAAGAACGCCGCTCCCCCGCGTGGGTAGCGGCGTCTTTACGCACCTCTGATCTTGGCTATCTCTGCGAGGATACTATTTACCGCTACCTCCGGCGTGGCCTGCTGGATGCACGCCCCTCTGATCTGTCTGAGCATGGCATCCGTAAGCATCCCTGGAAGCAGGACAAGCAGAAAAAGCCTGCCCGACATGGTACCAGTATTGAGCAGCGTCCGAAGATTATCGCGGAGCGCTCCACCTTTGGCCATTGGGAGATGGATAGCGTTGTGGGCAAAAAGCAGGGTATTGGCGAATCTATCGTTGTCATGACGGAGCGTCTGACTCGCATGGAATTGATCTTCAAAGTTCCGCGTAAGGATGCCGCCTCCGTGGTGGCCGTGCTGGATCACCTTCAGCGCCGCTCTGACTTCCGGCATATCTTCAAGAGCATTACCATGGATAACGGCGTGGAGTTCTCTAACGCCCACCGCCTGGAAAACTCCCCAACTGGCTACCGGCGCACATACTGCTACTACTGTCATCCGTTCACCAGCTGCGAGCGCGGCAGCAACGAAAACGCCAACCGTATGATTCGCCGCTGGTTCAAGAAGGGCCGTTCTCTGGCCGCTGTGACGCAGGCAGACTGCATCGCTGTTTCCAGATGGATGAACACCTATTACCGTGCTTCCCTTGGCTGGAAAACGCCCGCAGAGGCTTTCAAATCCGCCTGCGCTGCCGAAGGTATCAAAATTTCTCCCTACCTTTCGCAATTTTTATCTTGACTTTACAAAAAATTTTTTACCCGCAGACACCAAAAGCCTCCCTCCTGCCCCCAAATCACTTGACGCGGCCCGCCTTGAACCGTATAATTAGTTATATATGTGTATTTTGCCGTCGTACCGACAGCTTTCTGCCTATCCAGACCATTTTGGGGAGGAATACTATGCCCCGTTCTGCTGCGCCGGCATCCGGCGTCATCCGTTGGATCGCCTCGGTGGCGGGCCGTGCCGGATACCTCACCGCCCTGCTGCTGGCGGTACAATCTGTTCTGGCCCTGTGCGGCGTAGGCTACGCGCTGATCCTGCGGGCGCTGATCGACGCGGCCACCGCCGGCCAGACCCAGACCTTTGTCCGCAGTGCTATCTGGCTGGTGGGCCTGATGGCTTTCCAGATCGTTCTCCGCGCGGTGGACCGCCACCTCAGTGAGTACACCCGCGCTACGCTGGAAAACCGCTTCAAGGCCCGCCTGTTCCAGACGCTGCTGCGAAAGGACTACGCCGCCGTATCCGCCGTGCACTCCGGCGAGTGGCTGAATCGCCTGACCTCTGATACCGCCGTGACGGCGGACACGCTGGCTCAGGTAATTCCCAATGCCGCGGGCATGCTGGTCCGCCTGATTGCTGCGGCGGCGGTGCTGCTGCGCATGGAGCCGCGGCTGGCCGCCATCATCCTGCCGGCAGGCATCGTACTGGCCTTGTTGGCCACCGTGTTCCGCCGTACCCTCAAGCGCCTGCATAAACGGATACAGGAGGCAAACGGCCGTCTCCGTATCTACCTGCAGGATTGCCTGTCCAGCCTGCTGGTAGTCCGTATCTTCGGACGCGAGAAGGCCGTATCGGCGGACGCCGATGCCCGCATGGACGCCCACCGTCAGGCCCGCATGACCCGCACACGGTTCTCTAACCTGTGCAACGTGGGCTTCAGCGCCGCCATGTACGGATTCCTGCTGGTAGGCGTCATCTACTGCGGCAGCGGCATCCTCCACGGCACCATGAGCTACGGCGTGTTCGCCGCCGTGCAGCAGCTCATCACCCAGATACAGGGTCCCTTCGCCAATCTCACCGGCTACCTTCCCCGCTTCTACGCCATGCTGGCCAGCGCCGAGCGCCTGCGGGAGGCGGAGCACTTCCCTGACGATCTCACAGTCTCCCCCGTCCCCACATCGGAGATACACCGCTTCTATCAGCAGGAGCTGCACGCCTTTGGCCTGCATGATGCCTGCTTCACCTACCATAGCCGCGGCAATGAGACACCGCCGTCCACTGTCTCCCACTTGGACCTCACTGTGGACAAGGGCAGCTGCATCGCCCTCACCGGCCCCTCCGGCTGCGGCAAGAGTACCGTCCTGAAGCTGCTGATGGGCATCTACCCTCTGGACAGCGGCGCATGCTTTCTGCGGAGCGCCGATGGCGACCGCCCTCTGGACGCCGGCTGGCGCGGCCTGTTCTCCTACGTGCCCCAGGGCAACCACCTGCTCAGCGGCACCATCCGCCAGATCGTAGCCTTCTCCGACGCCCCCTCCCCCAACGATGAAGCCCGCATCCTGCGGGCGCTGCACATCGCCTGTGCCGACGATTTCACCGCCGCGCTGGAGCAGGGACTGGACACTCCCATTGGCGAGCGGGGTGCGGGTCTGTCCGAGGGCCAGCTCCAGCGTATCGCCATCGCCCGGGCCATCTTCGCCGACCGCCCCGTGCTGCTGCTGGACGAAGCCACCAGCGCGCTGGACGAGGTCACGGAGGCCCGTCTGCTGTCCAACCTGCGGCAGATGACGGACAAGACCGTGCTCATCGTCACTCACCGCCCCGCCGCGCTGTCCATCGCGGACCGCATGGTGGCGCTGGTGCCCCCGCAGGACGCCTGAAAGGAGACCCCATGGAACATTTCTGGATCGATGCCGCGGGCCTTCCTGCGGAGATCACAGCCCAGCATCCGCTGACGCGGCGGCTCTGCCGCGATTACGAGATCGCACCGCCCCAGTCCCCCGCCGTCCTCACCGCCTGCGCCGAACCCGAGACGGCGATGCGCCTGGCAGACGGCGCAGTTTCCCCTGCCTATCTGGAATTCCTCTGTATCCACGACAGTCTGGCCGCGCAGCTCCCCGCCCACCACCGATTTCTGATGCACGGTGCCGCCGTCGCCTTCGATGGCGCCGCCTACCTGTTCACCGCACCCAGCGGCACCGGCAAGACCACCCATGTCCGACTGTGGAGACAGTACCTGGGCAGCCGCGTCACCGTGGTCAACGGCGACAAGCCATTTCTGTCGCTGGAGCCTGACGGCACCGTCCGCGTCTGGGGCTCCCCCTGGGCCGGCAAAGAGCGGTGGCAGAGTCCCATCAGTGTCCCACTCTGCGGTGTCTGCCTGCTGGAGCGCGGCACGGACCGCATCTGCCGCCTGCCGCCGGAGCAGGCGCTGGCGCCCCTGTTCCGCCAGACGTACCATCGGGACGATCCCGCCCTGGAGTACCTCACCCTGGGCTTTCTGGACGCGCTGCTGCGCCGTGTCCCCGTGTACCGGCTGACCTGCGGCATGACGGACGACGCCGTCCGCTGCAGCTTCGAGGCCCTCACCGGTCTCCCCTACGAAAATTACCGCCGCCCTGATGGCTGTGGCGAAGAAGGAAGTGCATTGTGATGAAACTCAGATCCGGATTCATTCTCCGTGAGGTGCTGGGCGCACCCGTGGTGGTAGCCACCGGCGACGCCGCCCGCCACTTTCACGGCATGGTGAAGCTCAACGAGACCGGCGGCATCATCTGGAAGGGCCTGCAGGAGGGCCTGACGGAGCCGCAGCTGGCGGAGCGCCTGGCCCTGACCTACGACGTGACACCGGAGCAGGCCGCCGCCGATGTAGCCGCCATGCTCCGCCAGATGGCCGACAACGGCTTTCTGGAACCATGACCCCCTGCCGCATTGAGGACGTGCTGGCGTCCGAGGGCGTCTACGCCGCCACCACGTGGGGCACCAGCATGTATCCCATGCTGCGCTCCGGCCGCGACACCGTCATTCTCCGCCCGCCCCAGGGCCGCCTGCGCTGCTACGATGTCCCGCTGTATCGCGTGGGGGAGAAATATGTCCTGCATCGGGTGATACGCGTCCTGCCGGAGGGCTACCTTATCCGCGGTGACAACTGCCTGACCACGGAGCGGGTGCAGGAGAGCCAGGTCATCGGCGTGCTTACCGGCTTCTACCGCGACGACCGTCCGGTGGACCTGTCCGGCACAGGCTACCGTCTGTACTGCCGCATCTGGTGCGCCCTGTCGCCGCTGTGGCGGCTCTATCGCCGCGTCAGCAGCGCCGCCGCTTCTCTGCTCTGCCGTCTGCATAAAAAACGCCCTGCGGATTGACCGCAGGGCGTTTTTTCGATGTACCTTCAGCTCTCCACGCTGTAAAGGCCCGCTACCTCGTCCAGCGCCACGGAGAACACCACAGACTGGGCCTCCGACTGGGCTCCCGCCTTCTCCATGATGGCCTGCATGATGGCGGCACGCTTCTCCGCCGGCGTTACCAGCAGGATCATCTCCCGCTCCTCGGTGATGGCCATACCGAAGAACTTATTGCCGTTGGCCGCATCGGCAGCGCGGGTGTGCAGCACGGTACCGCCCTGTGCGCCTGCGGCGGATGCCGCCTCCATCACCATATCAGAATAGCCGCCGTTGGCGATGGCCACCACCAGCTCATAACCGGAATTGCTCATACGTTCCTCCTCCTTTACCGTCAGATCCGGCTCCACGTCCGTGCCGCCGGAGATGAGATACTGCATGGCGGATCTCCCGCCCACGCTGCTCAGATGCAGGCATACGGCGATACCGCTGCCCGGCCGGTCGATGTGCATGGTGTCCACCAACTCCCGCATCAACACGTCCTTGATCTGCGGCGTCACCACGGAGAACAGCACAGATTTCTCCGTGGCCTCCAGTCCCAGATAGCTGAGTACGTCGTCGCTGGCGGTACCGCGGCCCAGCGCCGAGAATACCACCGGCGCGCCGAAGGCCCGATAGAAATCCAGAAAGTGCTTGCTGCCCATCACCCGATTGGTGATGGTAATGATGTAGTACAGTCTCTTATTCATCCCGTCACCCCCGTCAACACAGCTCGATGATGGGCTCCGCCGTTACGGGAGCCGCCGTTGTCGCCTTGGCCTGCTTCAGCTTCCGCTGATAGCTGACGCCCAGCAGCTGGATGGTCACCAGCGGCGTCATGGCCACCATGGCCACCACACCGAAGGCGTCCGTCACCAGGTTTCCTCCCGCCGCCGCGCATGCGCCCAATGCGAAGGGCAGCAGGAATGTGGCCGTCATGGGGCCCGATGCCACGCCGCCGGAGTCGAAGGCCACCGACGTAAATATCTCCGGCACCACAAAGCTCAGCGCCAGGCTGATGGCGTAGCCCGGGATGAGGAACCACATGATAGAGATGCCGGTGAGTACGCGGATCATGGCAAGGCCCAGCGACACCGCCACGCCCACGGACAGGGCGATGTTCATGGCATGGGCGGGAATGGCTCCCGCCGTGATCTCCTCCACCTGCTTGTTCAGCACATGCACCGCCGGCTCCGCCTGCACGATGAAGTAGCCGATGACCATGGCGATGGGGATAAGTATCCAGTTATATGTATGCCCCGCGATGCTGCCGCCCAAGAAACTGCCCACAGGCATGAAGCCCACATTGACGCCTGTGAGGAACAGTGCAAGCCCCACGTACACGTAGGCCAGGCCCACCGCCATGCTCAGCAGCGTGCGGCGCTTCAGCCTCCGGGTCACCAGCTGGAACAGCACCAGAAACGCGGCAATGGGAGCCAGCGCCTTGGCCGTCTCCGCGAAGTACTCCGGCAGCGCGTCCACATAGGCGTGGAACATCTCCACCGTGTCCTTGGCGTCCGGCATCACCGTGTTGGTGTAAGCGCTGCCATCCGGCTGGTACAGAAGTCCCAGCAGCAGCACCGTGATGATAGGTCCGATGGAGCACAGTGCCACCAGGCCAAAGCTGTCACCGCCTGCCTGCTTGTCGCTGCGGACGGCGCTGACGCCCACACCCAGCGCCATGATGAACGGTACGGTCATGGGGCCGGTAGTGACGCCGCCGGAGTCAAAAGCCACCGCCCAGAAATCCGGTGAGACGAACATGGCAAGTCCGAACACCAATATGTAGAACCCGATCAGCAGCCACCTCAGCTGGATACCCAGCAGGATGCGCAGCAGCGCGATGACCAGAAACACGCCCACGCCTACTGCCACGGACCAGATGATGACATTATTCTCAATGGCCGGTACCTGGTTGGCCAGCACCTGCAGGTCCGGCTCTGCCACGGTGATAATGATGCCGATGAGGAAGCTGATGCCCACGATAATCCAGACATTCTTGGACCGCGTGATCTCGCTGCCCACCGCCTGACCCAGCGGGATCATGGACATCTCCGACCCCAGCGTAAATAGACCCATGCCCACGATGAGCAGCACGCCTCCCAGCAGAAATGCCATCATGGCGTTGTTGGGCACCGGCGCGATGGTAAAGCCCAGCGCCAGCACGATCAGCATGATGGGCAGCACCGATGTCAGTGACTCATGCAGGGGCTTTTTGAAGATGGACAAAAAGCCCTGTGCCTTCTTCCGCTGCTTCCGCAGGCGCGCCTGCTCCTCCTGTACCGTTCTTCTCGTCAAATTACCATTCCTTTCCTTAAAAAAATGGCGTATCTGTCCAATTTCGGGCAGATACGCACTTGTATCTTTACAATACCAGTATATCATGTTCGCCGCCGGCGCACAAGGGATAAGCTGTAAACATTCCGTTAAAATACCAAAATTTCCCCCAGCATTCCGGCATAAATGCTCAAAGCTCCTGCCGCGGCCCCGGGCGGAACTCCGCCGACAGCACCGCGAGCCGGACGCCTCCGGCGGACAACTCGGTGAGCCGTTCTTGTAAGGTCTCCACTCTCTCCTCCGGCAGTGACACCGTCAGATGGATGTCCGCACCGTACTGGGTGTCGTCCACTGTGCCGCCCTGCGCGGCGGCCTCCAGCCGCACCCGCTCGAACAGCGCATAGGAGCACGGGATGTCTGCCACGGCCCACCGCCCCATCACCGCGTACCCTGCGGCGCACAGAGCGTCCCGCGCCCCCTTGGAATAGGCGCGTGTCAGCCCGCCGGCTCCCAGCAAAATGCCGCCGAAGTACCGCGTCACCACGCATACCACGTTGGTAACGTTCTCCCGCTGGAACACGTTGAGCATGGGCTGTCCCGCCGTGCCCTGGGGCTCGCCGTCGTCGCTGTACCGCACCACGTTCTCCCCTATGAGATAGCACCAGCAGTTGTGCCTTGCATCGTAGTACTGCTTCTTGATCTGGGCGATGAACGCCCGGGCGTCCTCCTCGGACTCCACCGGCAGCAGATGGCTGATGAAACGGGATCGCTTTTCCACGAACTCGCTGTCCGCCGCCTGAAACGGCACGCGAAACTCACCCATGCCGTGCCTCCTTCTCCCAGTCCTCTCGGGCGATAGCATAGTAGCAGGTAGGCCGCTCCTGCCCGTCAGGCCACAGCACGGAGGGCCCGTCGCAAACATAGGTGAACCCGCACTTCTCGATGACGCGGCGGGACTTGTCATTCCCCGGGGAATGGCCGCACCAAACACGCGCCGCGCCCCGCTCCATAAAGCACCAGCGCAGCAGCTCCCGCACCGCCTCAGGGATAAGCCCCTGCCCCCAGAAGGGCCGTCCGATCCAGTAGCCGATCTCCGGCTCACCCGCCGCATCCGGCGCATCGGTGGGAAATACGCCCACGGAACCGATGGTCTCCTCCGACCGTTCCCGCAGCAGTACCGCCAGCGTGTCCGGCTGGGACAGCACCGTTCGGATGATCCGGCGGCTCTCCTCCACGGACTCGTGGGGCTTCCATCCCGCCGCGGGGCCAACTTGTCCGTCGCAGGCGTAGCGGTACAGGCTCTCCGCGTCCTCCTCCTGCCAGGGCCGCAGCACCAGCCGCTCCGTTGTCAGCATCATTCCCAGTCCTCCTTGGGCTCCACCCAGCCTTCGATGTATGCCTTCAACCGCCCCATGATGCGTGGTGTACACACCGCCGTGACATCCACCGTCTCGCCGTATTCCACGCCCTCCACCTTGGCCTCGCGGTACAGCCCGTCCAGCAGTCCCGCCTTGTCGTAGGGCAGGTGGATGACCACCCGCTTCGTGCCCTTGTCCAGCCGCTTATCCACGGCCTCCAGCAGCGCAGGGATGCCCTCGCCGGTCCTGGCGGAGATATATACGGCGTCCTTCTCCCGCTCCTGCTGGGCGGTGAATGCCACGTCGCACTTGTTGTACACGCGGATACAGGGGATGCCTTCCGCGCCCAGCTCGCGGATAAGCTCATCCACAATGCGGGCCTGCTCCCGCCACTCCGGATTGGACACGTCGATAACGTGCAGCAGCAGATCGGCGTACTCCAGTTCCTCCAGCGTGGCCTTGAATGCCTCCACCAGCTGATGGGGCAGCTTGCGGATGAACCCCACCGTATCGGAGATCACCACATCCAGCGTATCGCTGACCGTCAGCAGGCGGGTGGTAGTGTCCAGCGTATCGAACAGCCGGTCGTTGGCGGGGATACCCGCGCCGGTGATGGCGTTGAGCAGCGTGGACTTGCCCGCGTTGGTGTAGCCCACGATGGCCACCACGGGGATCTCGTTTTTCATCCGGCGCTGCCGCTGGGTACCCCGCACGCAGCGCACCTCCTCCAGCTCTGCCTTCAGCTTGTCGATCTTCCGATGGATGTGCCTCCGGTCCGTCTCCAGCTGCGTCTCGCCGGGGCCCTTGGAGCCGATAGGTCCCTTGCCGCTGGTGCCCGCCTGCCGCTCCAGATGGGTCCACATGCCCACCAGCCGCGGCAGCAGGTACTGGTACTGTGCCAGCTCCACCTGTAAACAGCCCTCTTTTGTTTTGGCCCGCTGGGCGAAGATGTCCAGAATCAACCCACTGCGGTCCAGTACCTGCACACCGCACAGCTCCGTCAGCACCCGTATCTGGGAGGGTGACAGATCGTTGTCGAAGATGACCATGGTGGCGTCGCTGTTTTCCACCATGCGCTTGACCTCCTCCACCTTGCCCTCGCCGATAAAGCTGTGGGGGTCCGGCTTCTCGCGGCTCTGGAGGATGGTGCCCACCGGCTCTCCGCCGGCCGTCTCCACCAGTGCCCCCAGCTCCGCCAGGCTCTCCTCATCGGCGCTGTCCGCGCCCAGCACCGGCGACCGCAGCCCCACCAGTACCGCGTAGTCCCGTTTCTTCTCCTTGTTCTCTTCGATGGTCCTTCGTTCCATAGGCCCTCCCCCGACTGAATTGTTTATAGTATATCGCATTTTGCGGCAAATGTAAACAAACAAGACCCGTACCAAATGGTACGGGTCTTGTGATGTGACGTGTCTCTTTTACTTGTCCAGACCGAAACGCTTGTTGAACTTGGCAACACGTCCGCCGGTATCCACCAGCTTCTGCTTGCCGGTGAAGAAGGGGTGACACTTAGAGCAGACTTCCACGCGAATATCCTTCTTCGTAGAACCTGTCTCAATCACATTACCGCAGGCGCATTTGATAGTAGTCTGCTGATAATTGGGATGGATTCCTTCCTTCATTGCTCATGTTCACCCCTTTCTGGTTCACTCGTCGCCGTGGTATATCCACAAACGCATCTGTGATGATAGCATATATCTTTCCAAATTGCAAGCTTTTTTCACAGGATCTACAAAGAAATTTCCTGCCCGCACTGGAAAAAGTACAATACCCGCCGCTCCACCGGCATTTCCATGATGCGGCTCAGTGCGTCGCTGTACGCCTGGAGCTGCCCGCGGTATATCTCGGCTCGGGCGGGAGCTTCCTCCGCCGTGACGCGGTCGGTCTTGAAGTCCACCACCGTCAGCGCGCCATCCTTCCGGAACACACAATCCGCCACACCCTGTAAGAGCATCTCCTCGCCCTCTGCGCCGCCTGCATACCGCTCCGCCGGCATCAGCAGGGCGAAGCGGTATTCCCGCCATACCTGCTCTGCGCCGCGGATGCGATCCGCCAGCGGCGACCGTAGAAACGCCGCGACGGCCCGCTTGTCCACCGCCTCCGCCTGGGCCGGCGTCAATAGTCGCCGCTGCTCCAGCGCCTGTACCTGAGCCGCCACGGACTGCTCCTCCGCCGCCGTGTCCATCGGCAGGTACTGCATCACGAGATGGATGGCCGTACCCCGCTCTGCGGCGGACAGTCCGTGTATTTCCTGCAAAAAGCGGGGCTTTTCCGGCTCCGAGGGCCTGCGGACAGTGCCTGCGCCCCCCGCCACCTCCTGATCCAGCTCCCGCCCCTTCAACTGGGTGGCCGTGATCTTGGTGGGCACCGTGGTCACCGCTGCGTGGGGATATACGAAGTCCAGCGCCGCCCGATCCGGTTCCGTGAAGTCCTGAGGCACGCCAGCCTCCTCCGCGTCCTCTACCGCCGTCCCCGATGCCTCGCCGTTTTCGTGCCACAGCCGGATGGACCAGCTGTCCGGCGCCTGCGTCAGTACCTCCGGCCGCACGCCTGCCATACCGTGGAGCGCCGCTGCCTGCGCCGTGTGCAGCAGCGACAGCAGCACCCACTCCCCAGGCGAGTCCGCATCGGCCACCGCCTCCGGCGGCACCGGTATACCGGTCATGGCCGTCAGATCCCGCAGCTTCTTCTCCATCCCCTTGCGGCAGTCGATGAGGATGAGCTTCTCCTTGGCCCGGGTCATGGCCACGTAGAGGATGCGCATCTCCTCGGCCTTGGCCTCCCGTTCCAGCCGCAGCGCCAGCGCCTCCTTGGAGATGGTGGCGTAGCGGATGTGTCTTTCCCGATCCACCCGATCCGTGCCAAGCCCCAGCTCCGGATGCACCAGCACCGGCCGGTTCAGGTCCTGCCGGTTGAAGCTGCGCTGGAGATCCGCCAGGATCACCACGGGGAACTCCAGTCCCTTGGACCGGTGGATGCTCATGATCTGCACGCCCTCCGCCGCCCGGGCCGTCCCCAGCGTCGGCGCGTCGCCGTTTTCCAGCAGCTGCCGCAGATGACTGATGAAGTCGAATAGCCCCGCCTTCCCGCTCTGCACCAGCTGCCGTGCGTAGTCGTACAGCGCCGTCAGCCGTGCCTGCCGCAGTACCCCATCTTCCATGGCCCCAAAAATCGCCATGACATGGCACCGGTCGTAGATGTACCACAGCAGGTCGTCCGCCGGCATCTCCCGCGCCGCCTGCCGCAGCTCATTCAGCAGCGTCAGGAACTCCCGTGCCGCCTTGCTCTCGTCCTGACACAGCGCATCGTAATAGTCTCCCTCCGGCAGCACGGCGCGGATGGCCGCCAGCTGATTGGGAGACAACCCCACCAGCGGCGAGCGCAGTACGCCGATGAGCGGCACGTCCTGCCGCGGATTGTCCACGATCTCCAGCAGCGACACCGTCACCGCGATCTCCATGGCGCTGAAAAAGTCCTCGCTCTCCCCGCTGCCGCAGGGGATGCCCTCCCGCGCCAGCGCACGGGTGAACGTCTGCATCCGCGAGCGGGGCGACCGCATGAGGATAACGATGTCCTCCGGCCGTACCGGCCGCATTGCGCCCTCCCCCGCCTGCACGGGGAACTTCTCATCCAGCAGTTGCCGGATGCGCCGCGCTGTAAAGCGGGCCTCCGCCTCAGTGCGGTCCAGCGCCTGGTCCGGTGTGTCCTCCACACTGACCACGTGCAGCTCCGTCTCCCGCCCCGCTGCTGGGGTATAGTACGCCGCGCCGAAGTACAGCTTCTCCTGATCGGTGTAGTCCATCTCCCCCATTTCCTGGGACATGATGTCCGAAAAGACGAAGTTAGTGGCCTCCAGCACCTCCCCGCGGGATCGGAAGTTGCGGCTGAGCACCATGCGGCGGGGCTGCCCCTCCTCGGCATCCGCCGCGTCGGCGAACTGCCGGTACTTACCCATAAAGATGGTGGGGTCCGCCAGCCGGAACCGGTAGATGCTTTGCTTCACATCGCCCACGGTGAACAGGTTCCGCCCTGCGCGGGAGATAGCCCGGAAGATGCAGTCCTGCACCTCGTTGGTATCCTGATACTCGTCCACCATGATCTCCTGATACCGCTGGGACACCTGCCGCGCCAGATCCGTTGGTTCATCGTCCTGACCGCACAGCAGCGTCACGGCGTAGTGCTCCTGGTCGGAGAAATCCATGGCATTGCGCCGCACCTTCTCCGCCTGGTAGCGCTGGGAGAACCGCTCCGTCAGACGCAGCAGCGCCAGCATGGACGGCGCTGCTGCCTGCAGATCCTCCAGATGCTCCCGCTCCGTCACGAGGTAGGGCGCGGTCATCTCCTCCTTGGCCTTCTTGTATTTCTCCCGCACGGCCTTGGCCGCCGCCTTGGCCTCGTCGTTCTCGCCGTTTTTCACCGCACCGGCCCGCTGCAGCACCGGCTGCACGCGGCCCATGGCGTCCCAGCCCTCCTGAGACGCCTGCTCGTACCGGCGCAGCTCTGCCGCCGCCGCCAGAAACTGGGCCGCGTTGGCCTTGTATACCGGCTCGCAGTCCTCCATGGCAGCCACGGCCCGTTCCAGCTGCCCCGCCCAGAACAAGGCCCGCCGCACTGTGTCCTCCATCACCGTCCTGCCGTAGTCGCTGTCTGCCAGCGATGAGGGCAGCTGCCGCCAGCTCTCCGCCGCGGCCCGCAGCCACTTCTCGGGGTAGGGATGGCTCTGGATCTTGCCATGCAGCTCCAGCACAAGCGCCGTCAGGGCCCTGTCATCCCGTCCCGCGCCCAGCGTACCCGCCAGCTGCGCCGCCTCTTCATCGCCGTTTTCGATGTCCTGATAGAACGTCTCCATGGTCCGCTCCAGCGCCCGCTCCCGCAGCAGCTGTGCCTCAGCCTCGTCCAATACACGGAAGTCCGGCGTCAGACACCGCCCGTCCACCGGCTCCAACAGGTGGATGTGCTCCCGCAGCAGCGATGCGCAGAAGCCGTCCACCGTCTTAATATCCGCCTGATACACGCGGAACATCTGCCGCCGCAGGTGCCGGTCCTCCGGTGTCTCCGCCACCCGCGCCGCCAGCTCCGAGGCCAGCCGCGCCCGCAGCTCCGCCGCCGCCGCGCGGGTATAGGTGATGATGAGGAAATCGTCCACATTGGCGTGCTCCTGCGTCAGATAGGAGAACACCCGCTCCACCAGTACCTTCGTCTTGCCGGAACCGGCTGCGGCGGACACCAGCAGACTTCCGCCGCGGTCAAATACCGCCGCGTGCTGCTGCTCCGTCAGCTTCAGCTCACCCATGGTGCTCCACCTCCCTGTCTACCGTCTGCCAGAACTCCTCCGGCGTTATTTTCCTCAGATAGCGCGGCTTGTCCCGTTTCTCGTCGAACCAGCATGCCGCCCGGAACGCGCACCAGGTGCAGGCGCTGTCCTGCGGCCCGCGGGTGCAGGGGTCGGCATCGATGTTGCCGTCTCCGATTTCCCGCGCCACGCGGTGCAGCAGGCTGTCGATGTATCGCGCCATCCTGCCCATCTCCGCCGTGTCCACCAGCAGATTGGGCAGCAGCGCCGCAGGCTGCCCATCTGTCACCTTCCCGATGGGCAGGTAGCACGGCTTCTCCAGCGCACTGTGCTCCATGGCCCGCAGCACCTCCGGCTCGCTCAACAGCATGCCGGTACGCCGCAGCTTCCGCCGCAGCACGGCCTCCAGCTTCTCCGGCGGGATGCTGCGGTCCTCCCGCGAGATGATCTCCCGCGCCGGCGTATACAGCACGCCGGCCGGCACCACCGGCATCCCGAAATATCCGCTGCCCTCCTTCTGCAGGGCGAACAGGTACAGCAGCATCTGGATACCCAGCCCGTACCGCACGTCCGACAGGTCGAATGCCTTCTGGCCGGTCTTGTAGTCCACCACCCGCAGATACAGCTTTCCGTCCTTTATCCAGCCGTCCACGCGGTCCACCTTGCCCCGCACCGACAGGGCCGTGCTGCCCTCTGTCACGGTGATGGCCGGCAGCTGGCCGTCCTTCCCGCCGAAGCCCAGCTCAAAGGCAATGGGTCGGAAATCCGACACCGCCATCTCGTCGGCGATGTTCTCCACGATGGCGCAGGCCGTCTCCCGCAGCCGCGAGAAAAGATACCGGAATCGCGCCCCCTTCTGGTCGTAGCCGTCGATCATGGTCTGGGCATACAGGTCCACATAGTGGTGCACCAGCTGCCGCAGCGCAGGCTTGTCCACCTCACCGTAGCCGCCGCGCTCACACACGTCGCGATTCACGTTCTCCAGCAGATAGTGGATGAACGTGCCCACCTCCGGTGCCTCGAAACCGGCGCTGGTCCGCTCCTTGGCCCGCAGGCCGTACTCCATAAAATACCCGAAATGGCAGCTTTTCAGCCGGTCGATACGGGACGCGGACATGGCAATGCGCCGCCCATACAGCGTCTGCACCGCCTGAGGCGACAGCCTGCCGCGGCCCATGGATCGCGCCTGCTCCATCCGCGCCAGCAGCGGGTCCTGCCCGCTCCCTGCAAAATACCGCCACAGAGGCCCGCCCATCTCCTGACCGGCCAGCGCCAGCGCCGATGCCGGCAGCTCCCGCCGATAGGCACCGTCCTCCCGCTCCACCGTGATCTGCGGGAACAACCGCCCGATGCGCTCCACCACAAAAGACGGCAGCAGCTGCCCGCCCGCGCCGTCCGTCACCGGCCACATCACCGTCAGCGACGCCGTAGGCTGCGCCAGGCACGCATAGATGTTCTGCAATTCCGCGCCGAGGGGGTCAAATGTGGCGTCCGACAGCAGGATGCCCCGCTGCTGCAGAAGCTCCCGCTCCTGGGCGTCCAGCAGCCCGCCCCCCGTCTCCACCATGGGCAGCACGTTGTCGTTGGCGCCCAGCAAAAACAGGTGCCGCACCGTATGCCGGTCGTTCCGCGTGATGGGCGTCACCTTCACCTGATCCAGCGTGGCGGGAATGGTAGCCACGGCGTACTGGCTCAGCACCAGCCGCAGCAAGCGGGCGAACTCCTGCCCGTCCACCTCTACGTCGCCCAGCAGCTCCACGAACTGGTCCAGCACGCCGCAGAAGATGCTCCACAGCTGGCTGTACTCCTCCGCCAGCTGCACCTGTCCTCCGTCGTACAACGTCGCCGTCTGGTCTTTCAGTGTCTCCGGCACTCCCGCGTGCTCCGTAAACCTGTAAAGCACTTCTGCTTTATCCCGTATGGTTTTACCTGCCTTCAGTCCCTCGCTCAGTTCCAGAAACAGCACGCGCACGCGGCGGCGCACCGCGTTGACCGCCTCCAGCCGCTGCCGCCGCGCTTCGCTGATCTCCTGTCCGTAGCCGTCGGGATCGGCGGTCCAATCCGCTTCCTTCAGCCACATGCCGCCCCGTATCTGCCACCGGATCACATAGTTTTCCAGCATATCGCACTCCGCTGCTGAGATACCCGCCATGCCGGTTTTCAGGCACCGGAACACGTCCTCATACTCAAATCCTCCGGTAACAGCGTCCACCGCCGACAGCACCATGGTCAGCACCGGCTTTTCCAGAATGTCGCTGCGCCGGCTGATGTAGGCAGGGATGCCGTCCCTGCGGAACACCGCCTCCAAAAGCGGCCCGTATACCTCCATGTTCCGCGCCGCCACACCGATATCCCGCCAGCGGCAGCCCTGCCGGGCCAGCCGCCGCACACAGGCGGACACATATTCCGCCTCGGAGAACGCTGTCTCCGCCTGATACAGCCGGATGGGCGGCTCCTCCCCCTGCCACGGCTCCTCTCCATCGAAGAAGCATCGCTCCAGATACCCCAGCGGCCCATCGTTTTTTCTGACAAGCGTTTCTACTTCACATCTTGCGTGTACCAACGCTGCCATCCGTTTCAGGCGATCCCTCTGCCGCAGGGCGTTCTGGAACAGCTGCGGGTCCGACTCGTCTCCCAGCAGCGTCACCGTCAGGCAGTTCCCCTGCCGCAGCGCCGTCTCCAGAATGTCCTCCTCCACCCGATTGAAGTAGGAGAACCCGTCAACATACACGTCCTTGCCCATCAGATAGTCCGACTCCGGCAGGGCGTCGCACAGCTTCTGCACGCGGGAGCGGGCGTCGAACCCCTCCCCCCGCAGGTGGGCATCGTAGGCGCCGTAGATCAGCGCCGCTGACCGCAGCTTATCCCCAGCCGCACCCTCCATGTCCGCCACCTGCGCCAGCAGCATCTCCGGCGTCACCTGATAGGCGTACAGCTCATCGGCCAGTGCCACCAGCTGCCGCAGAAACGCCGGTCGTTGGGAGGGCCGCGCAAACACCGTCAGTCTGCTGCTCACCTCCTGCAGCGCCCGCCGCATGGTCAGCAGCTTGCCGCCAGCGTCCAGCGTCACGTCCGCCAGTCCGCCGGTCTGGGCCATTACACGGGTGGCCAGATTTCGGAAGCTCAACACCTCCGCATCGCGGCTGGCTGTGGGTCCCAGCGCACGGCACAGATCCAGCTCCGCCTCATGGGAGGCGTGCTCCGGTACCAGCAGGATCTGCGGACGCTGCCGCCGCTCCTGCATTGTCTCCAGCACCCTGCGGCTCTTGCCCGCACCGGCGCGGCCCATCCAGATCTGTAATTCCATCCCGCATCCCTCGTTTCCCGTGATCTTTTGGTCACGCCGCCATCACGCCCTGCGCTGCGGCAGCCTTCTCTGTCTATACGCTGATTATACCGTATCCACTGTCCAAAGAAAAGGACATTCCTCTGTGCCGCGAAAAAAAGCGCACCCCTGACCGCCCTGCACCTGTGCGGAGCCGGTCAAAGACACACTCTTTCGATTCACTTTTCGCCACAGAGCTGCCGCCGCAGCCGGTCGCGGTTCTCCTCCGTCACGGTAACGACCCGCACCCGCGGGTGCGCCGCCACACGGCTCAGGAATTCGCTGTCCGCTTGCTGCAAAACGCCATACACCGGCTTATCGCCGTCCAGCGCTGCCAGCACCGCTTTCTGGAATTCCAGTGCCGCCGCCTCCGATGGCCCCAGCTCGTCCATGACGATCACGTCGCAGTCCGCCGCGTCCGCCAGTGCTGCGGGCCCCAGCCGGTCGAACAGATCCGTCCGCCGCTCTCCGCAAAGACACACCAGATTCTCCGGCGATGGCTGCTGGCCCTCCGCCGCTCGCAGCAGGTGGATGGAGGGCCTCTCGAAGACGCCCGTCATCCGACGGGTGAAAAAGCCGCCCAGCCGTTTCCCTTCCAGCGCGGCTCGCAGCAGCGTGGACTTGCCCACGCCCTTCCGGCCCGTCAGGAACAGATGCTCAGTGCATGGGACAGCCATGGTGGACCTCCCCGTTGGCCTCGCGGCGCTCCGCCCGCACCAGAATCATCTCGCCGGCGATGGACACGGCGATCTCCTCCGGCGTCACGGCCTTGATGGCGGTGCCAATAGGCGTATGCACAAAGGCGATAGCCTCGTTGGAGATGCCCGCGTCCCGCAGCCGCTGGTTGACAAAGGCCGTTTTTTTGCGGGAGCCGATGACGCCCACGTAGGCCGTCTTGTGCTGCAGCACCTGCACCTGCGACTGGAAATCGTACTCGTGGCCGTTGGTCATGATAACCACATAGTCCTCCGGCTCCACAGTGAGGTAGTCGCGGATGCGGGTGAAGTCGCCGCAGACGACCTGGTCCGCCTGGGGAAACCGCTCCCGCGTGGCGAACTGGGGGCGGTCGTCAAAAACCACCGGCCTAAACCCCACACTGCTCAGCAGCGGCACCAGTGCCTTGGAGATGTGCCCCGCGCCAAAGATCAACGCCCGCTCTCCGATGGGCAGCTGCATTGTAAAGCATTTTTCCTTAACAGCGTTTTCATCTGCCAGATAGGGCATGGTCCCGTCCAGCGGCTGCACCAGCCAGCCCACCGTGCGGGTACTGACCCGCCGCAGCACCTCCGCCGCCAGTGTATCCCACGCCCCATCGCCGCAGGGAATACGGTGGAAGTAGACGGTCACATCGCCGCCGCAGACCATACCGGTGCTCTGCTCGCTGCCATCGCGGCGCAGCCGGAACTCCCGCGTCATGCTGTCGGTACCGTCAGCCAGCATCTCCCGGGCGATGGCAATGGACCGCCCCTCCACGGCGCCGCCGCCGATGGTACCGGCCAGCAGACCGTTGCAGCCCACCAGCATCTGGCTGCCCGCACCTCGGGGCGCGGATCCGTCGTCCCAGATGATGGTGGCCAGCACCGCGTCCTGTCCCTTCTCCCGCTGGTACACCAGCGTCTGAAAAATGGTGTTCATCGTGTTTACCTCCTGCCGCAGGCGGCGGCTATTCACAGGCACCCTGCGGTGCAAAGCCGCAGGGTGCCCTTTGTTTGCAATGGTTTCCGATCAGGCCGCCTGATCCGCCGCAGATGCTGCGGGGATAGAGTTGGCCACCAGCGCATCGTACTGTGCCTGGGTCAGGTCGCAGTGGTAGAACAGCTCGAAATAGGTGCTGACCTCGGTATAGAGATCATAATCCGCCGCCTCGGGATACAGGACCTTGGCCATCCACGTCATACCCAGCAGGCGCTGGACGCTGGGCGGGAATCCCATCCAGTTATAGGGGCCCATGGGGACCTCATAGTATTTGCCGCTCTGGATGGCGGAGATGGTCTGCCAGCTCTCATTGCCGGCCACGGTGTCGTAGATGCTGCCCGGGGCAAACAGGATCACATCGGGGTTCCAGTTGAGGATCTGTTCCATGTCCACCTCGTTGCCGGTTCCCTTGCTGGAGGGCTCGTCCACCACAGCCAGATTGTTGCTGATCAGGTCGATGACTTCGGCATGGTAGGAGCCCTGTGCGATGACGTTAAGTCCTTCATCTCCAGTGATGTAAAGGAGATTTACTTTATCCACGCTGTCGGCAATGGACACAATGCGGTCATAGGCGAAGCGGCAGTAGTCCGCCCGCCCCTGCGCCTCGTTGGGCATTGCCAGAAGGTCTCCCAGCATGGCGTATGTATCATCCATAGAGGAAAGGTAGGCATCGATGTGGACAAAGGGAATGCCAGTCTGCTCCTGCAATTCATCCATATCCTCCGCAATACTGCCCTTGGGCTCGCCAACATCGATGACCACGTCCGGCGCAGCGGCCAGCAGCGTCTCAAGATTCAGCTCACCTTTTCCGCCATAAAGCTGGCCCAAAATCGGCAGATTGTAGTATTTCTTATCCAAAAACTCCGCAGCGCTTTCGTCCCACGCATTGGCGATACCCACCAGCTTATCCGGTGCCATGGCGAAAACCACGATCTGGGCCAGAGGGCCGGAAACAGCAATTTTTTCCACATTCACAGGTACTGTGACCTCGCGGCCGCAGGAGTCCGTGAATACCCGCGTGGTGCCATCTGCGGCGGTGTTCTGGCTGTTGTCACCGGTATTCTCCGCAGGCTTTGCACCGCAGGCAAGCAGTGAGAACGACATCACCAGTGCCAGCAGCAGCGCCATCCATCTTTTTCCATTCATTGACAAATTTCCTCCTCATTTTCTTCCTTTTTTACTTCCGGTTTATTTCCGTTTTCCTTCCTGATTTGCTTCATGAGGAAGTTTCTCAGGAATTTTTGACGCTTGAAAGACAAATATCCCCGCACGGCGAACTACCGGTATGTGCCAGGGAAACGCTGCATCGCCGGTGGGCTCCAGCTTCTCCCGTAGGAAGCCATCCGTGATAAGGGACGCATCATCGCGGCGGCGGTACGTCTCGAAAAAAAGGCGGGCCTCCTCCCAGTCGCGGAAGGGCTGGTCAAAGCGATAGGCCGTCCGCTTCAGCTCATAGGGGATGTTCAGCTCCGTCAGCCGCGCTTCCGCAGCTGCCACGCCGTGACTCTCTTCCAAGGGCTGCTTTGTCACGGTAAAACGATGGTCCCTATGGTCGCGCTTGACGGCGATGACCGTGCCGCGGCACCGGGATCTGACCACGGACAGTATTTCGTCCATGCTGCCGAAGAAGCAGAACACCATGGCGTCGTAGGGTTCGGCGGGACGGTCAGTGAAAATATCTGTACATAGCGGCGTCACGTTTTCAATGTGCCGCGCAGCCAGCTCCTCTTTCAGCACCGAGAGGGCCTGGGCATCGCAGTCCGCCGCCGTCACATGGCGGACATGGGGCGCCAGCGCCAGCGAGAGAAATCCCAGACCGCAGCCTGCGTCGCAGACACGATCCCGCGGCGACAGATACGGCAGCAGCTCCGCCGTCAGGCGGCGGTGGAAATCCGTCTGGCGTCCGGCATCCGCCATGTAGCGAATCATGTCATCCGTCCAGCGGAACACGGTCCTCTCCTCCTTTCGACACGATGGCGGGGCCGTAGGCCGTGTCCAGCAGGGCCGTGTCCACGCCGTAGAGACGGCGGAGCAATTCTGCTGTCAAAACCTCCTTTGTTGCACCAAACGCGGCTACCGCGCCGCCGGACAGGGCCAGCACACGGTCGGAAAAGCGCAGAGCGTGCTGGGGATCATGGGTAGAGAGCACCACCGTGTAGCCCTGACGGGACAGATCATGGACGCAGCGCAGCACACGAAGCTGATTGCCGTAGTCCAGCGAGGACGTGGGTTCGTCCATCACCAGAACGTCCGCCTGCTGACACAGAGCACGGGCAATCAGCACCAGCTGCTGCTCGCCGCCGGACAGCTCCGCAAAATTACGGTAGGTCAGATGCACTACGCCCAACTGCTCCAGAGTGGCCAAAGCCTGCTGCTCCTGCTGGGCGGAGGGGGAGCGGAACGGCGAGAGCTGGCGGGTCAGGCCCATCAGCACCGTGTCCAGCACGGAATAACCAAAGGTAGGGCGGTGTATCTGGGGGATGTAGGCGATGTGGGCGGCCAGCGTCCGCTGGTCCAAAGTGCGGGCATCCCGCCCGTCCAGCAGGATGGCACCGCCATAGTCCGGCAGACCGCCCAGAATGCAGCGGAACAGGGTACTTTTCCCCGCGCCGTTGGGGCCCAGCACCGATAAAAGCTCTCCCTGCCGGGCCGCGAAAGAGATGTTCCGCAGCGCCGTATAGCCACCGCGATATGTATAGGTAAGCTCCTTTACAGTCAGCTTCACAGGCGGTCCTCCCCCTTTACCATGAGATAGACAAAGAAGGGTGCGCCCACAAAGGCCGTCAGGATACCGATGGGGATCTCCACCGCCGTCAGGCAGCGGGCCAGATCGTCCACCAGCAGCAGAAACCCTGCGCCGAACACCATGGACATGGGCAGAAGATACCGGCAGTCGTTGCCCACGATGCGGCGGCTCAGGTGCGGGATCACCAGACCCACCCAGCCGATCATGCCGGAGACGGAGACGCTGGCCGCGGTGAGCACCGTGGCACAGAGGATCACTGCCAGACGGATCCGGTCGGTATTGACGCCCATGGAGCGGGCCTCGTCCGGTGACAAGGTCAGCAGATTCATGCGCCAGCGAAGCAGCAGAAGGGGCACCAAGCCAACCGCCATGCAGGCGGCGGCGAAGGCAACTGTTTTCAGCCGCGTGCCGGACAGGCTGCCCATGAGCCAATAGGTGATCTGGGGCAGTTGGTTGGTGGGGTCGGCCACCAGCTTAATGTAGGAGGTGCCGGCAGAGAACAGCGAGCCCACCATGATGCCGGCCAACAGGATGCTCACTACCCTGCTGCCCCTGGTACGGCTGCCGATGAGGTAGACCAGCACCACCGTCAGCAGGCTGAAGCAAAAGGCGAAAATCGTGGTCATGACGCTGCCCTGTCCCAGCAGGATGGCCAGCGCCGCGCCGAAGCAGGCTCCCGAGGACGCGCCCAGAATGTCCGGCGCGGCCATGGGGTTCTGGAACACCGTCTGGTAACTGGCACCGGCGGCGGACAGGGCACAGCCCACCAGGCAGGCCATCAGGATGCGGGGCAGGCGGACGTTGTGGACGGCGATGGCCATGTTGTCCGTCCACGTCTGGGTGAGGGGGAACAGGCGGGACAGCAGGATGCGCACCACCTCGCCCAGCGGCACATCGTAGCGCCCCCAGACGAAGGACAGGAGGAACAGCGCCGCCAATGCCAGCGCCATCAGGCACACGCGGCCCAGCGGCCGCTTCCGGTGCGTCGACATGGCGCCCCTCCTCTCCTGTAAAATACGTGCTCTATTTTACAGGATAACGGGGCAAAATGCAAGGAGCGATGTGCGGCATTGTCGGATAGTTGTGCGGCAAATCTATTTACCCAGCCACTGCCGCAGCCGCTCCCACAGCTCCAGCGACCGGAATCGCAGGACATAGCCATCGCCGTCGCCGGTGATGAGAGACAGGTCATCCTCCGTCAGGCCGGCGCCCAGCGCGGTCCGAGACAGGTCGGACGCGGCGGCGGTACACAGGGGCGGGTACACCACGCACCACCAGTTGCGGCCCTCCCCCGCGCCGATCACTACCCGCAGGGCCAGATAGCCGCCCGAGGGCAGGGCAAAGCCGTCGTATGCCTTGAGAGGAAACTCCGCTTCCTCCAGTGAGACGGAGATGGGATCATCGCGGTGCTGCGCCGCCAGCTCCGCCGCGGCGGCATCCCCAATGGCGGGCAGGGCGTCCGTCAGGCGCCGGCGGGCATCGTTCATGTCGGCGGACTCCCGTAATATGGCCTCCGCACGGGTCAACACCGCATCGCGGACCTGAAGCTTCAGTGCCTGATCGGCGGCGTTATCGGAGTTGGCGATAACGTGAAGGCGGATCATTTTGGCCTGCAGATCGTCCTGCCGGTGGAGGGACCAGGCTCCCCAGAGCAGTGCGGCGGCCAGCGCCAGCAGCAGTGCCAGCTCAAAGGTATGGAATTTACGCATAAAAACACCGTCCTATGTAGGAATTTTCCTGCATTTTGGACGGTGTTTTCGGATTTTATACAGGCTGGGCCGCAAATGTCATGGGCCAGCGCTCCCGCAGGGTCTCGGCGGCGGCACGGGCGGTGTCCTCGCGGGCAAACAGGCCGAACACGGCGCTGCCGCTGCCGCTGAGCAGGGCGGCCAGTGCGCCGTGGGCGCGGAGGGCTCTTTCGATGTCCCATACGGCGCTGTCCGGTGGGACGGCGCGCTCGAAGCTGTTATAGAGTGCGACGGCCACAGCGCGGATATCTCCCGCCGCCAGCGCGGCGGGCATGGCGTCGGGGCGGGGCGGCTCCGGCGGCAGGTCGTCCAGACGGCGGTACATGGCGGGGGTGGAGAAGCCCTCCGGCGGCTTGACGATGACGAACCAGCCATCCCGTAAGCGGGGCATGGGCGTCAGGCGCTCTCCCCTGCCCCGGGCCAGCGCGGTGCCGCCGCGGATGAAGAATGGCACGTCGCTTCCCAGCGCCGCAGCCATGTGCTCCAGCTGGACGTCCGGCAGGGACGGCGCGTACAGGGTGCGCAGGGCCAGCAGTGTGGATGCAGCGTCGCTGCTGCCGCCGCCCAGTCCCGCCTGGGACGGGATACGCTTCCGGAGGTGCAGGTGCAGGTCCGGCACGGGCAGCTTCGTCTCTTCGAAAAACCTGCCGGCGGCGCGGAGCACCAGATTGGTGGCATCCGACGGGACGGCGGGGTCTGTGCAGGTCAGGGTCAGGCCGGCGCCGCCGTGCGTCAGGATCAGGGTGTCGTACAGGCCCACGGCCTGCATGACGGTGGATACGTCGTGGTAGCCGTCGGGACGACGGTCGCCGACGGTCAGGGTGAGATTCACTTTCGCGGGGGCGTACAGGGTCAGTGGTTCCATAGCTCCTCCTGACAAAAAAGCGCCCGATGGGCGCTTTTTTGCGGTGTTACTTCACGATCTTGCGGGCTTCGATGTAATAGCGCTTGTCCTGGGCGTGGCCCATGGAGAAGGTCTTGCGGGGCAGCACACCGTCGGCCATGACGGTCTTGAACAGCTGCTCCTTGCCCATGGCGGGCAGCAGGAAGCCCATGTTGCCGGGCTTGCCGCCCAGCTCGCGGGTCACGTCATCGCCGTGGATATAGTCCACCTCGCCGCCGTTGGCCTTCAGGTAGGGATCGATGACGTTCTGGAGCGTGCCCACGGCCAGCTGGACCTTGGGGTCAGGGACGGTGATGAAGTGGCTCTCACCGTTCCAGACGAACTCGATGGTGTGGCCATCGCCCTTGCCCTCGTAGGCGTTGGGATAGGCGGCACGGAAGGCGTCCATGAACTTCTTGTGGTCTACGCCGAACAGCACGCGGTGGATGGGCTCGAACTGCAAAGCGTCGTCGTGGTTGTTCACCACCTCCACCAGCGCGAAGCGGGAGGGCAGGGCCAGGTACTCCTCGGGGGTCTTGCCCTTCTTCTGCTCCTCGTAGCAGGCCTTGGCGGTGGCCAGGGAGTGGTTGCCGTCGCCCACGGCGAACAGCAGGGGCGCTACGCCGGAGACGCCGTACTTCTTCTGCATAGCCTCGTCGGTGGTCAGGCCCTCCAGAGACGCGGCCACGGCGTCGATCTGCTTGTCGGACAGCTTGTAGCCGGTGATGTGTCCGCCGTTCTGCATCAGGTCGAAGTCGTAGAGCTTCTCCATGGCGGAGGCTGCGGCGGTCAGGGGCTCGATGACGGTCTTATCGGGGTCATCGATCAGCAGCATGACGTGGGGCAGCTCAATGGGGGCGTTGCGGCGGACGCGGGCACGGGGCGGGATACGATCCAGCACGGTGCCCTCGGTGGCGCGGATCAGCGCGCCGGAGCCGGGGGTGAAGTCGTAGGCATCCAGATCCACCATGCCGATAAGGCCGTGGCGGATGCGGCCGTCGGACTGCTGGCGCTCGATGTAGATCAGGGAATCGGAGAGCGTCTCGAACACGCCGTCTGCCATGTACTTGCGCATGGCGGCGTTGATATCGTCAATATACTCGTCCACGTTGGGGGCCTTCAGGTTGGCCTCCGGCAGGATGAGACGCAGCGTGGAGGGGGCATTGCCCACCTTCTCCTCCACCGCCCGCCAGTACTCCGGCTCAGAGGTGAACTGGTCGCAGGCCACCACGGCCCACTTGGTCATGTCCTGTCCCTTGGGCAGCAGGATGTCGGCGGGATAAAAGCCCAGCTTTTCGAATTTCTTGTTCATGGTGTTCCTCCTCTTTCATCAAAAGGTGCAGATGCATTTGTTCCTATCGGTCATACTACCAAAAATCACCGGTGTTTGCAATCGATTTTCAAAATTTTTCAGGCAGGCTGACAAATTTTTGCGTATAGTCCGATGCGGCGCGGGGAGACTATGAGAGAAAGCAGTCTTGACACAAGGAGGGACTCTCATGAAGATCGTAGACCGCATTGCGCTGGTACTGGTCATCATCGGCGCGCTGAACTGGGGAGGCGTCGGGCTTTTCAGCTTCGATTGCGTGGCCTTTCTGTTCGGCGGGCAGACCGGCGCCGTCAGCCGCATCATCTATACGCTGGTGGGCATCGCGGGACTGTGGTGCATTACCCTGCTGTTCCGCGAGGATGGGACGGAGAACACATAAACACAGAAAAAGACCGCCTCTCGGCGGTCTTTTTCTGTGTTTATCGCTTAGTTATCATTACGGACAAAACATGCTGCGGTGCGGTACAAGTGGAGAACGGTTCTCCTTTCTGGGCCGCCGCGCAGAAAAAATACGCCCTTGCCAATCGATGGTACCGTATTGCTTTATTATCTGTTGTACTTTTTCTTTCGGCTTACAACCGTTGTGCCGATAACAGCACCGCCGCTGATGAACAGAAGTGCGCTCCACAAAACGGGATCACTGCTGTCACCGGTATTTGACGAGGCAGTATTTCCGGACTTGTCGGTCTGGTCGCTCGGCTTCACCGTAGAACCCTTTGCGGGAATTGCAACGGCGGCCTTCTTATAGCCACAGACGGTGCATTCCTCGTGTTTGGAGCCTTTCCTGGTTGCGGTGGGTTCCTTATCGATCACCCACTTGAAGCTATGCGCCGCTATGTCCTTCCTGTCACCGCAGGGGCATTCATGCCAATGGTTGTCTGCGTCTGACTTCCAGGCCGTTCCATGGTTATGGATATGCGGAATACTCTTGTATGTTACAATAACGGTCTTGTCGGCGTCCATGATAACTTCCAGCATATTGGAGCGCACCTCTGCTTTAACACCATTCACCGTAACAGTGTCAATTTGATAGCCGCTATCGGGAGTAAAAACAATTGTTTCATGCGATCCGGCCGCCAGCCCTGCTTTACTTGCAGAAATCGTTCCATTCCCACCATTCACCTGTGTTGTCAGGCTATAGGTTGTCTCAACCTTCCGTGTTTTCGTCACATTAGAGGGAATGATATAGTCGCCCTCTCCGACAGTGATCCTCAGCATTGCGGAGGCAAGCAGCACGTCACCTACTCTGAACTCGGAGTGGGGCAGATGATATGTTACCTCGATGCTTTCTCCATTGAAACGGCCGGGATTTCCTACAAGGCGGTCATCTTGATCAATCGCAAGGACATATTCAGCCTCACCGCCTGATTGTTCAATCATGCTCTCCATGCTTTCAGACATATCATACGTTACGGTATATGTCACGGGATAGTGTTCACCGGTTTTATTTCTCTCAATGGTTTCAGGCCCTTGTATGACCAGTGTGCCGTGGTCCTGTGAGGGTTGGACAACGGCTACGGCATAGCCGTTTCCAGACACATCCGGAAGCGTGACGTCTATATCTCTTGGGTTTGTATCTCCTGTGTTTGTCTTCCGAGCTGCATAAACCTGCGCCTCCGAAGCATCGAGAACCTTTCCGGTTTCATCCACCGGCAAGGACAGCACATAAA
>OHAF01000535.1_pt1 | contig 40444 bp, 39 predicted proteins | sample 1577041 | NCBI WGS metagenome assembly OHAF01 (sample SAMEA3541495, study PRJEB24748) | human gut metagenome | biome: human gut; feature: human-associated habitat; material: faeces | place: China | collected 2012
CCAGATTGCCGCCGGAAAAGCCCTCGTCCTCGTAGACCAGCACGTTTTCCGCCGCTTCCTCGCCAAAGTGCATGGCGATGTACTGGCGGCACAGCTCGATCTGGTTCTCGATGCTCTCGCCCTTGCCGGTGAACTTGGACTTGCGGGAATAGATGACATATTGTTTCGCCTGCGGCTTGCCCTTCATTTTCATAACGGCACCTCACGTCGTTTCGTAAGCTTGATAGAGAACACGGCCGAAGCCTTGCATCTCCAGCGGGGCGATGATAAAATTCCACCTTGTTCATTATTATCGCAAAAGCAAATAATGTTTGCGCAAAATTTCCGTTCTTAACAGAGACTTTAACTCTTTTGTACTATGATGGCAGCAGAAAACAGGAAGGGTGATGAAAATTGAACCACGGAAAAAAGGCGGCGCAAGTCACGCTGCTGCTGGCGGGAGCCGCCATGCTGTGCTTCGGCGTCTGGCGGGGCGAGGCGGCGTCGGTACTGAGCAAGGCCATCAAATTATGTCTGGAGTGTGTGGGCATTGGGTAAGAAGTTTTCAAATGTATCACAGGCCCTGTCCCGCCTTCGGGGCTGGATACAGGCGGGGGCAGCCCTATTGACCAACCTGCACCTGCCGAATTTCCTCAAGGGCGGACTGTATCAGGGTGCGGGGAAAACCGTCTGTGTGCCGGGGCTGAACTGCTATTCCTGTCCGGCGGCTTCCGGCGCCTGCCCCATCGGAGCGTTTCAGGCAGTGGTAGGCTCGTCCAAATTCAGCTTTTCCTATTACATCACAGGTTTTCTCATTCTGCTGGGAGTTCTGCTGGGGCGCTTTATTTGCGGCTTTCTGTGTCCCTTCGGCTGGTTTCAGGAGCTGCTGCATAAGATCCCCACGAAGAAGCTCTCCACAAAGAAGCTGAAGCCCCTGACATACCTGAAGTACGCCGTTCTGCTGGTAATGGTCTTTCTGCTGCCGGCATTCCTTGTGAACGACGTGGGCATGGGCGACCCCTTCTTCTGCAAGTACCTCTGCCCCCAGGGCGTGCTGGAGGGCGCCATTCCGCTGTCCCTTGCCAATTCCGGCATCCGGGCGGCGCTGGGCAGCCTGTTTACCTGGAAATTCAGTATTCTGCTGGCAGTGATCGTACTGAGTATCGTATTTTACCGGCCCTTCTGCAAGTGGCTGTGCCCGCTGGGTGCGTTTTACGCGCTGTTCAACAGGGTATCTCTGTTCCAGATGAAGGTAGACAGGAGCAAATGCGTCTCCTGCGGGAAATGCGCCAAGGCCTGCAAAATGGATGTGGACGTGACAAAGACGCCCAACCATACCGAGTGCATCCGTTGTGGGATGTGCGTCCGCGCCTGTCCTACCAGCGCCGTCAGCTTCCGCTACGGCTTTGGAGACGGTAAAAAAGAACCTGCAAATGAATTAAAAACGGAGGAAACAAAATGAACGCAAAGAAAATCATCACACTGCTGCTGGCGCTGGTGCTGGCCGCCGGTACGGTCGCCTGCGGCGCGAAGCAAGCGGAGGGGAATGAGGACACGGACAAGGAGCCGCAGACCGCCGAGGAGGCGGCAGCGCTGTACGATGAGCTGATGGCACAGGAGAACGCCATCCAGGCAGAGAACACCGAGCTGTGGGAGAAGATCTTTCTGTCCGCCGACAAGGGCATGGCCACGATGGAGAACGGCAAAAACTACGGCGAATTTCTGCTGAGCACCATTGAAGCCGCCAAGGAGCAGTTCACCGACGAGGAGTACGAGCTGCTGAAGGAAAAAGCCACGGAAATCAAAAATATCGAGGACCGGCTGGCCGCATTGGTGGAAAAATTCCCCAGCTTATCCGGGACGCCCGCAGAGGATGGCGGCATGAGCGTACCGGCGGGCAGCGACATGACCACGCCGCCCGATGACGGCAGCACCGCGCAGAAGTTCCCCGCCTTTACCGGCAAGGATCTGGACGGAAACGATGTGGACAGCAGCACTCTGTTTTCCGGCAACGCCGTCACCGTTGTGAATTTTTGGTTTACCACCTGCAATCCCTGCGTAGGAGAGCTTGGTGAGTTGGATGCGCTGAACAAGGAACTTGCGGAGAAGGGCGGCGCCCTCATCGGCGTCAACACCTTCACGCTGGACGGCGATGAGTCAGCGATCGCGGAGGCGAAGGATGTGCTTGCCAAGAAGGGCGCGACCTATCAGAACGTGTATTTTGCTTCCGATGGAGAGGCAGGCAAGTTCACCGCCAGCATCTTTGCATACCCCACCACCTATGTGGTTGACCGCAGCGGCAATATCGTGGGCGATCCCATCGTGGGTGCTGTTACGGAAAAGAATCAGGCGGAGGCACTGCAAGCCCAAATCGACAAGGCGCTGGCCGCCGATAGGGGCTGACAAACAAAGGTATCTCCGCAAGGAGGAATACGCGCCATAAGGCGGCGGACATCACCTGTCCGCCGCCTTATGGCTATTTAAGATGAAGTGTTTGCAGATCGGTCTCAGACGAACTGCGTGTCGATCAATCAGCCGTTTTTACGCTTGATGACCAGCGCGGTTCCGGTCAGCGACAGCAGGGCGCTTACGCCGTACAGCGCCATGCCGGCGTCAAAGGTCTTGGGAGAGGAAGTCGGCTTCTCATCGGGGGTAGTATGAGAGGAGCCGCTGCGGGTATAAATATTCTCAAAGGTCATCTTGCCTACCGCATCGGCATTGTTGATCGCATCATAAAAATCCCCATTGTCTGTTGTCTCCATCCTGGCGGGGAAGATTTCCCCTTCGGAGCTCACAAACCACACCGCATCGGAATACGTCCATTTCGGAAGGCCATCGTTCACCTCACGGACGTAGAAGCCCTCGCTGACAAACTCACTGACCTTCCCCGCCGGGCCGCTGATGATCAGCTTGCCGTCATAGTCGCCCGCACCGTTAGTGGTGACGGCAGCGGTGTACTTCACACCCGTGTAATAGGACAAGTCATGGGCATTCACATCACACACCGCAATCGTAAAGTCCGTCTTGCCGGGGCCGGCATGGCCGCCCAGCTTCACCGTCTTGGTGAAGGGAACCTCAACGGTAGTAAGATTCTCGGTATAGATGTTCGTGAATTTAGCCGACTCTCTTGCATCAGTCCCAGCCAGATAGACATCAAGATCCATATCCCTGTATCCGATGTCATATGTGAAGACCAATTCATAGCTTTTAGTAGAATACTCCCATCCCGCCTTGCCGTCGTTCTGCTCTGTCAGAAGGAAGACCTTTCTATACCGGACAATATCCTCACTGCCCACATTTCTGCTGGGATTCCAGTGGTGCTCGGCAAAGTCAGACGCCGGAAGCTTGAATCTAAGGGTTTTTTCAACCGTATTGCCAGTAGCGGTGGATATCGTCAGGTCATCCAGCAATTCGATGCCATAGTAGGCAAGGTCATGCTTTGTTTCCCCCTCGTTTACCACATCCTCCAATACAAATTTGAAGGTTTCCGCGGGAGGCGCTACATCGCCCGTCTGCTCCACCATTTTCGTAATGGTAAGTTCCAAATTGACCGTGTCGGTGGGTACCACCTCCGCCGCCCATGCGGTGGCGGTCAGCCCCAGTGCCATAACCAAGGCCAACAGCAGGGCGAATAAGGTTTTTCTGCTTCTCTTCATGTGTTTTACCTCCATTATTCGTCGTTATTTTTCCGGCGCGCTCCGCGCCAAGTGAACAAAGCCAGGGCCGCCAGCGTGATCCCAAGGATCACCGCCAGCCCTTTCCAGCATTTACGCATGACGTCGTCTCCTTCCCGTGTTCACGCACGCGCATCACCCCCACTGGGGATAGAAATAAAGTACCGTGTCCGGCTCTATCTGAACGGGCAGATAGGAGCCGTGCTGTCCCTTGTCGATGGACAGATAGGTGTAGTCCTCAAAGGCCATGGGAACCTGCACGATGAAGCCATCGTGGATGATCCGTTCCGTCTCGCCGGGCGTGTATCTCTTGCCGCCGGTGCGGGTCAGATCCAGCATGATCACACCGGAGTATTCCCCGTTGCCGGTCAGTCCCCAGTCGCCTGTATAGACCTCCTCCGGTGTGACGAAGTCGCTTTCGTACCACCAGGTGAAGGTCGCCGTGCCCCAATCGCCCTCCTGGCTGCTGTTGGCGTGCAGCTCCAGAGTGGCCAGAGCGGGCTTATCCGTATTGCCCTGCCACGCCCATATCTCCTGCGTCAGCTGGGAGCCTGTGGGGCACGTCCAGCCGATGTCGCTGCCGAAGCCGTCGTTCCCCTCCTGCGAGTAAAAGGTGAAGTCATAGGCCAGCTTCCGGTCATTCTCATAGTCGTAGGGCAGCGCCACGATTCCGGGGATGGGATACCAGCTCAGGGTATCGGGATGACTGTCGGTCAAAAGCAGCTCCGTGGTATCGGTGGGGACAGTCCCCAGATCGTTGGAGATGAACAGCAGGATCGGGTCGCCGCTCTCGCTGCGGTAGAGCACCTCAAGGGTCTCGTAGCCGCCCTTCGCCTCGTTCCACCGGACGCGGTTCACCGCCACGGTGGCGTTGGGGTCACGGGGCACCACGCAGAACAGGCTTCCGCTGTCGCCCACCACCCGCTCCTGCGGGATATTCCGAACAAAGGTATACTGGGCGCACAGCCCCGGCGCCGTATCGTTGATCCAGTCCCGCAGCGGGATCGCCAGATCACTCAGATCTCCGTCAATATCGCCGATGTAGGCCACTGCGAAGCGCTCGTCCTGCTGCCGTTCATCCAGCTCCTGCCGCAGCAGATCCAGAGAGTCATCGTAGGCTCCCGGCTCGCCGCCGTCCATACCGTCACCGTCCGCACCGCCTCCGTCAGGCGTATTCCCGCCGGTCGGCGCATTCCCGTCGTTGATGTTGATCGTCCCCACACCGGGTATCTCCACCTGACAGGCTGTCAGCGACAGCGTCATGGCCAAGGCCAGCAGCGCCGCTGCAAGAAGCCTGACCAGTTTCTTCCCATTGTTACGCATGGGTCGTCTCCTTCCTGCGTTTTGTTGTCACTTATCCCTGTGCGGGGTTAAACATGAGAAGCTCGTAGGGGAACTGCTGGATGGGGAACCCGTAGGCGCCGCCTCCGCCGCTCACATTCAGCACCGGGAAGACATCGAAGGCCGCGGGTACCTGCACCGGGAACATACCCGACACCGTGGTGGGCGCCTCGCCCTTCGTATACTGCCGGCCGCCGCTGCGGGTCATGGTCAGATCTATATGCTCTCCGCCGTCCGTCAGGGACCAGCTGCCCTCATAGATCTCCTGCGGATCGCCGTAGTCCTTGGTATACCACCATGTGAAGGTGATCTGCCCCGGCTCCGCGCCGCTGCCCTGTGTCAGGGACATGGTGGCCATGGCGGGCTGCTCCGCAAGATCGCCCTGCCACGTCCAGACGTGCGCGGCCAGCTGCTCCGCCGTAGGGGCCGTCCACATGCCATCGTCGCCTACATCGCCGCCATCCATGCTGTCGTTTCCGGTGTAAACGGTAAAGTCGTAACCCAGCTCACGGCCGTCCTCAGAGGAGTAGGGCAGCGCCACTATACCGTAATAGGGATACCACTTCAGTGGCTCCTCCCCGCTGTTGGTCACGATCACCTCGGTGTCGGGATCGATAGACTCCCCCATGTCGGCGCAGGCAAACACCAGGATCGGCTCACCGCTCTCGCTGCGGTAGAGTACCTCGACGTTATCATAGCCGCCAGTCTTCTCGTTCCATTGGATGCGGTTCACCGCCACAGACGCATTGGGATCACGGGGCACCACGCAGAACAGGCTGCCGCCGCTGCCCACCACCCGTTCACGGGGAATATTCCGGACGAAAGGATACTTGGCACACAGCTCCGGCGCCGCTTCACTCACCCACTCCTGTATCGGAAGCTCAAAATCATCCGGACCGCCTGCCGCGCTGCTGATGTAGGCCACCGCGAAGATATAGTCCGGCACCTCTGCCATATTCTTCCGCAGCAGGGCAAGGGAGTCGTCATTGTCGTTTCCCGTATGGATCGTATGATCACTGCCCATATCGTCGCCCGTATTGCCGCCTGCGTTGCTGCCTGCGTTGCTGCCGTCGTTGATATTCACGGTTCCAATGCCGGGAATTTCTATCTGGCAGGCTGTCAGCGATACCATCATCGCCAGAGCCAGCAGCAGACAGAGAATGGGGTTCTTTTTCATCGCTTCCTCCTTCCGCCGCGTAGTACTAGTACTTACCGCTGGAGCCGGAGCCGCCGCCTCCGGAGTGGCTGGTGCTGCTGTCGCTGTCGCTGGAAATTTTCCGGCGGGTCTCAGTGGTGTGGGTATAGTGGTCATACTGCTCCGTCAGATTGAGGCCCTCGGCGGTCACATAGGCGTCCGCCTCCGCGCCCTGACGAACGGACTTCATTTTTGCCTTCAGCATCAGGCACACCAGCAGCGCCAACCCCAATCCGATGCCCAGTGCCAGAGGCAGCACCTTGATCAGCGGCTTGCGGACAGGATGTCCCTGGGCGGCCCGCTCAAAGAAGTCGGCGCAGGTGGACAGATAATCCTCATAGCCGCCTCGATAGTCGTCATCGGCAAAGTCGTCCAGAAAGGCGTCCTCCAACAGCGTTCGGGCATATTTGCCCACCATGCTGTTGGCATAACCGTCCCGGATGTACAGGCCGTAATCTCTGCCCCATGTGCTTTGCAGGAGCAGGATGCCGTCCCGGCCTTCTCCGATACCAAAGTCGTTTTCATTATAGATATTGGCCGCCGCGTCGTAGGGATCGCTGCCGTAGTCCTCGTAGTCTTCCACGGTGACGATATACACGGCGCATCTATACCGCCATGAGATCTCATCGGCCAGCATCTCCAGCTCCAGCCACTCGTCCTCGTTCAGCAGGCCCGCCGTGTCGTAAATGAAGATGTCATCCTCGGTCTGCTCCGCCCACGCGGGAACCATCATCGTCAGCACCGCCAGCAGGGCCAGCAGACATGTCAGAATTCTTTTTTTCATCTCAGCCGCCCTCCTTACATCAGCATCAGTATTGCCGCCGCGATGGCACTCACCGGTGCGGCAATGGCGGCGAAGATAGCCCAGAACTTACCCATATCCGTAGGCAGATCGCCCACCAGCTTTCCGGTCTGTCCGTTCATGGCGAATAGGAAATCCTTGCCGTTCCACTTGGTGTGCAGCATCCAGACGGGCAGCAGGGCATAATGCACCTTGCCGCGGCGCAGCCGGATATCCTTGTCCTTGGTGATGCAGGCGTCATACTGCGTAGTGGTGCGGCGCAGCGCGCCCTCCAGCGAGGCGGCGCAGCGTCCGTCCGCCCGCTCGCAGCTCTGTTCCACCGTTACATCGTACTTATCCGCCAGGAAACCCGGCAGATACGCCGTAGAGAAGGCACGCAGTTCCTTATAATCGTAAGGCTCGATAGAGTCCATGTGGTCGTCAGGCATCTTACTGGACGCGTCCACCGGTACCTTTTCAAAGGAAATGGAGCCGCCGCGGCGCACGTCATAGTGTTCCGTCTCGGTGACCTCGTAGTCGCCGCTTTCGTAGACGTGGGTGATATGACCCTCGTAGTCCACGGTGCCCTCCGCCTGACCGTCAAACATCCAGAAGGGGACATACACGCCCTTGATTTCCTCAATATGATTGCCATTGGTGAACGCTTTTGGCAGCAGGGGCTTGCCCTTATAGTGGTTCTTCAGGGCGGCCACGGCGTCCTCCTTGCTGAGCTTGAAGGGCAGGACGAAGTCCGGCTTCAGCGCACCGCTGAACTGGCCCGGAACCACGGTGGGATTGCCGCAATAGGGGCAGGAGGTGGCGGCGGTGGAGGCGTCGCAGATCAGCTCCGCGCCGCAGCTGGGGCAGGAATAGGTCTTCATGCCGTCGGCCTCCGCGCCCCAGTCGCTGTTGAGGCTGGAGGTATCCCAGCCCTGGGACTCCATCTCCGCCATCTTCTGGCGGTTCTGTTCCGCCTTGGCGTTAGCCTGCTCCGTGGCGGCCACGGCCTTGGCCTCTTTCTCCGCGTACAGAGCTTCGATCTGCGCCACGTCATATTTCGCACCGCAGAAATCGCATTCCAGCATACCGGAGGTGCCTGCAAAGTGCAGGGGGCCGGTACATGCCGGGCATTTATAGTTGGTAATTTGGGATGCCATGATTCTCTCCTTTCCGCTACGGGAGCGGCTTTGGGCCGCTCCCGTGGAAAATGGCGTTCAGATAATACGGTCAGCCAGTGTCGATCAAAGACTGAGGTTATACGCGCCGGCAGCGATCAGCTTGCCGTTGTCGCCGAAGAACAGGGACAGGCAGCACGCGTCATCCTCGGCGGCGTACCAGGTGTATACACCGCGCTGGTACTCCTCTTCATACCGATACTCGGAGCAATCCACGCCGATATGCTCCTTCAGGTCCGCATAGGTCAGCTTTGACTGTGCATCACTTTCAGTGAAGTAGTTCAGACCGCCCAGATAGGTGAAGAATGTCTCGTTCAGCACTTCCAGCGTTGCTCTGTCAGAGGTCACGGTCTGTGTATCCGTGGATTTCATATCAATGCCGGGCAGAGCGCCGCCCTTATCGCTGCTGCCGCCGCCACCGCCGCAGGCAGTGAGGGACAGCGTCATCAACATGGCCAATACAAGTGCAATCGATTTTTTCATGATAGGTTTCCTTTCTTTTACATCGTCAGTTGTTATTCCGCCCAGCTATGGCAGGAAGGATCAGTGCAAAGGTGCGCCGCAGTTCTGGCAGAATTTCTCACCGTTGCTCTTCACGCCGCAGCTGGGGCAAAAAGCGGGAGCGGCAGCGGTCTGCTCCGGCTGCTGAGGGGCAGGCTGCTGAGGGGCAGGCTGCTGGGGTGCCGCATACTGCTGGGGCTGCTGAGGAACAGGCTGCTGAGGGGCCGCATACTGCTGGGGCTGCTGGGGAGGCGCAGCATACTGAGACTGCTGGGGCTGCTGGTAGCCCTGTTGGGGCACGTTATACTGGGGCTGCTGGTAGCCCTGCTGAGGCGCGGCGCCATAGGGCCCCTGCTGGGGCTGCTGGGAATAGGGATTTTGATAGGGCTGCTGGGAATAGCCGCCCTGCTGATAGGGATTGTTCTGATAGGGAGCCGCCTTGACAGGAACGCCCTGATATGTTTCTTTGCCGAAAGCCAGCAGGGGGATGAAGATGTAGGGCAGGAAAACCAGTCCCGCCGCAAAGCCGCTGCTCTTGCCGAATGCCCTGGCCAGCCGAACCTGTGTCTGGATGCCCAGAATGATGTTGTAGATGGGGATCAGCAGCAGCAGGAAGCGCATACCACTGCCCCAGGTGATATCAAACAGCACATAGAGATTGTAGAAGGGAACAATGGCTGCCCAGCCGGGCTTACCGGCTTTCCGGAAAACGATCCACATGCACACCAGAACGAACACGCACAACACGAGAGAGATAATGGTGGGCAGCGGGTTAAAGGTAGGGGGACTGCTGTAAGTGTAATAATCGTAGTAATCGTTCATTGTTTTCTCCTTTCCTAACGCTATCACCGGCCGGCAGTATGCCTGCCGCCTGACGGTGATCTGTTGTTGTCACAGGGGCGTTCCCCGGTCCTGACAGAAGCTCTTGCCGCCGCGCTTCACGCCGCATAACGGGTAGTGATCCGCCTGCGTCTGAGACTGCCGGGCAACGGTGCTCTTACTCCTCCTCTGCCGGAGCATACTCCGCGGACGTGCCTATAAGGAGCTCCCGCAGGAGCGTCCTCAGGGCGTCCTCATACTCGCCGTTATATTCTGCCGTGAAGATCTCGTCCTCTCTCTGGCTGGTGATGTAGAGGTAGCTCTCCGCCCCGTCAAGGACCAGCATCCCCTCCGGCAAGGCCGTGGGCGGCTGATGCCAGTTCTCCCGCAGGCACGCCTCTACCTCCGCCCATTGCTCCGGCGTCAGGGGCGCGTCTATCCGCTCTACCCTTTCTCGGCTGCCCTCGGTGTCAATGCACCATCCGGAGACGGTATACGCGCCGTCCGTCTCCTCCAGATCAAAGTGGAAGCAGTCGTCGTAGTTCGAGGCGCTCTGCGACCAGCGGATGCTCTTCAGCGTGTCGCCATCCCGAAAGGCGTTGGCGAACTCGTTCTCCATGCCGCCGCCGTCCATTATGCGGGCGGTGACAAAGTGCTTATAAAGACCCGAGATCGTGATACCCACCACAACACCCGCGATAAGAATGGCGATCATCTTCTTCATGGCTTTAGGGGCGAGGCTGACCGCAGTTGGCGCAGAACTTGCCCTTGTTGACCGTTCCGCATGCGCACGTCCACTCACCGGCGGGGGCGGGCCTGGGCTGGCCGCACTCGGCGCAGAACTTGCCGGTGTTCACCGCGCCGCAGGCACATTTCCACTCGCCGGCGGGGGCGGGCTTGGGCTGGCCGCACTCGGCACAGAACTTGCCGGTGTTGCCGCTGTGGCCGCAGGAGCAGGTCCATCCGGCGGGAGCGGCAGGTGCGGGCTGCACCGCCTGCTGGGCCTGTTGCTGCTGGCCCATGGCAAACAGGTTCTGAGCGTTCATTCCGCCGGCCTGACCGGCCATTCCCATGCCCATAAAGGCCATAGCGGGACCGGCAGCCGTGTTGGAGGCCGCCATCTTCATGGCATCGCCCTGACTGCCCACCAGATGGGCGGCGGCGCGGGTGGGATCCATGAAGGCCGCGTTCCGCTGCAGCTCCTTCAGCATCTTCTCATCTTCCTCGTCCGCCGTCACACTGGACACGCCGAAGGAAACGATCTCGATACCACGCAGGTCACGCCACTTTTTACTGAGGACCTCGTTCAGTGCGTCTGCCAGCTCCATGGTATGGCCGGGCAGCTGAGAGTAGCGGATGCCATCCTCGCCGATCTTGGCAAAGGCGGGCTGGAGGGCGGTCAGCAGCTCGGTTTTCAGCTGGCCGTCCAGCTTGTCTCGGGTATAGGCCTCCGCCACGTTGCCGCACACATTGGTATAGAACAGGGCGGGATTGCAGATGCGATAGCTGTACTCGCCGAAGCAGCGAATGCCCACATCAATATCAATACCGGCCCGTTGATCCACCACGCGGAAGGGCACGGGATTGGCGGTGCCATACTTGTTTCCGATCAATTCCTTGGTGTTGAAGTAATAGACACGCTGATCCTTGGGAGCCTCACCGCCGAAGGTGAAGCGGTTGGCCATGTTGTTGAATACGTTTTTGATGCCTTCGCCCAGATCGCCCACGAAAATGGACGGTTCGGTGGACTGGTCATAGGTGTACTCGCCGGGCACGGCGCACATATCCACGATCTTGCCCTGATCTACGATGAGCATGCACTGGCCATCGGCCACCGCGATAACGCTGCCATTGGAGATGATGTTGTCGCTGCCCTTGGTGTTGCTGCTGCGGCCGGAGGTGCGCTTCTGACCCTTGACAGCCATCACGTTCTCAGGCAGTGCCTCGCAATAAAAGTATTCCTTCCACTGGTCAGCCAGTACGCCGCCCGCACTGCCCAATGCCGCTTTAATCAGTCCCATAGTTATGTAATCTCCTTTTCTCTGTATTTATTTCCGCCTATAATGGAAAACCGTTGCTATTCCTCGATCCACCGGCCGTCTGACCGCTCGCAGCTGACGAACCATACCATGGCTGAATCCTTCACATAGCGGTACAGCTCCAGATAGTTGTTGTCAACGACGGTCACGGTGTACTCCACGTTCTCCGGGCCACCCACCAGCTCCGCGTACCACTCCTCGTTGGCGCAGCCGTAGTACATGGGCCCCTTGTGGAACTCCACGTGCAGCCCATCCAGCTTTTCGTGGTTGCCATAGCTGTCGGTATATTCGTACCATGCGCCCATGCTCCATGTGCCGTGCCCGTCCTCGGTCACGCCGTCGGCGCTCATGAACGTCAGCGTCAGGGACATTTCCTCGTCCGCCAGCTTATACCGATCGCCCTCGATCTCGCCCTCCACGCCGGCCCACTCACCCTCCAGATACCGCCGGTACTTTTCCATGGTGTAGTCCGTGTTGCCGCCGGAGGGCTCCTCATCTCCGCCCACCGGGTCGGTCACATCCACCGAGTCGGTGTTGCCGCCGGGCAGGGGCGGTGTGTCTATCGTGGTGCTGCCGTTGTTCTCCGGCTGCCCGCGGGGGATGAACTCCACCTGACAGGCCGTCAGGCTCACCGCCAGCGCCAAAAGCAGCGCCAGCGGATACCACCGCCGCTTCACGGCTCAGGCCCAGGGGTCCTGGGCGGCCGGGATGCGGATGCCGCTGAGGGGACTGGAATACTCCCACAGGAACCATTCGCCGGTGGAGGGCTTCTGCCGCAGCTTGATGGGGCGGGGAGAGTCCGCGCCGGGTGTGGCGATGAACAGGCGCAGATAGCCCGGTTCAATATCCTGCGGACGGGGATCGGCCAGCACCTTCAGCACATAAGGCTGGGTAGGCACATAGCTGTTCTGAGGCGTGGCTCCGGCAAAATACGCCAGCGGCAGATATTCCTTGCCCCGCAGACGATCCCGCAGGAACTGGCTGTCATAGGGGGTCATAGGACGGGGCCCTCGCAGGAGGTTCATGGCCTCCACACCTTCATTGGGGTTTTTTACATACAGGTTCAATGCGCACAGGAAGCCCGCCACCACCTCGTCCGGGGTGTTCAGGGACAGGTTCCGGAACTCTGCCAGCGAAGCGGGCAGTGCGTTCAATGTCACTTGCATATCTCGTCCTTCCTTTCTCTGATTTCCGTACCGTTCGTCAGCTGTCGCCTCTCACGCTGCTGGAGAAGGTGGCGGCCGTGTAGAACTCGTCGCCGTCACGCACCACGAAGTACAGCACGTAGTAGTCACCCTCGCCGTTGTACCAGCCGTAGGCGTGCTTTTCACTGTTCCAGCTTTTCTCATCCATACCGGTATGGGGGATGCCGTCCTCGCCGCCCAGCATGGCCTTGATGTCGTCATAGGTCAGTTTCGAGGACTCGGAGGAACCCATGTCCCACAGCTCCTGACGCACCTTCTGCATGGTGGCCAGATCCGCCCGGCCGGTGGCATCGGGATTGGACTTGCCGTACTCGCCCTCGCCGTTGGAGGTGGTGCGCTCGAAGGGATAGTTCTCCGGCAGACCGCCGTTGTCGCCGCCGTCGGGGATGGCAGCGGCGGCGTCGCCGCTGCCGTTATCGGGGATCAGACTGGTGTCGATCTCAAAAGTGCTGGCGATCTCCATAAAGGTCATGCCGCGATAATACTCCACGGCGCTCTCCGGCATGGGGATGTAGTCCTCGTCTGTCCAGTTCTCGTCGTCCAAATGCCGCAGGTTGGCCAGCAGGCTGATAGAGCCGTCCACCAGGTCGGAATCCACCTCGCAGCTGACATACAGTGCGCCGGTCTCGTCCACGGACAGGATGCCGTCCTGCATCTCGCCGCCCATGAACGTACCCCGCAGCTCCAGACCGGTGTCGTCATCCGGCACGACGCGTGCATACGTGTCGATAAAGTTGAAATCGTTCTCTCCCTCCAGATACATGGCCAGCCAGACCTGACAGTCTCCGTTCCCGTCGAACACCAGCCGCGCCAGGATCTCATGGGCGGTATCGTTCAGCTCCTCGAATGCGCCGGTGGCGTCGGTGAGACCCGCCATGCCGTGCCAGTCGCCTCCGTACACCGCGGCGAAGTCATCCAAAGACATTTCATCCGCGCCGGTGTTCCCGCCGGTGCTGCCTCCGCTCTTACGGAACGTCAGCTGCAGATCAAAGCCGAAGTAGTCATTCACCGTGATCAGGCCGTCCTTCAGCGTACAGTTGCAGATCGCTCCGTCTCTGTCCAGCGTCAGGGCGCCGTCCTTATCCAGCTTCCAGTCGATGGTCGTCGGGTCGCCGTCCAGCATAAAGCAGCCCGTACCGTCCTCTTTCAGCTCAATGTAGTTGTCACCCAGATCATACACCTCGTCCATGGGCACCCACTCATCGAAGGACAGGACCGTCTCACCGATGTACTTGCCCACGGCGGGGTTTGTCTTGCTGGCGCCCTTACCGCCGCAGGCCGCCAGCGTCAGCGCCATCACCAGCGCCAGAAGCAGCGCCGCAGGCTTTCTCAATCTTTTCATCATGTCTCCTCCTGTTTTTTTAGTGTTTCTGTGTTATCTTTACTCTACATTATATTGGCACGTCTCACTTGAGGCGGAGGCCGCATTCGGGACAGTAGGCGGGGAGTTTTTCGTTTGCCGGCTGCCAGCCGCATCGGCGGTAGGTCAGCGGCTTCTCCATGCCGCAGCTGGTACAGCAGCCGCCCTCATTCTCCGCATGGCAGGCGGGACAGCTCCACGCCGCGGGCGGCGGTGTTTGCGGCTCGTAAGAGAAGCTCACATCCTCCTCGCTGCACGCAGCGCCGTCTCTCGTCAGCCATTTCAAGCCGCTGTCGCCACTGTACCGGATGCGGAAAGCGTTTTCCTTGTGATTGAACGTCAGGCCGCTGAACGTCCCCGTCATGAGGATTCTCTTGTGCTCCTGCGTCAGCTTCACGCTTCCGGTTTGATACACCCACATATCGGACTCGAAATCCAGCTCGCCGTCCACAAACACCTGTATGCGGGAGCTCTCCAACGGGTCGCTGCTCTCCACCTCCATGACGATGCTGCCGTCCCGGCTCTGCCACTTCCCCGCAAAGGGGCTCTGATCCTCCGGCGTATACATCATGCCGGGGCCGTCCACCATACCGCCGGTTACAGGGCCGCGTTTTTTACCGCAGCCCAGCGTTCCGAAAAGCATCATGACCAGCAGCATACCTCCTATCCAGCCCTTCCATTTCATAGGCAGCTCCTCCGCTTCAGCCGTGTTTTGTGAATGAGTTCTCTACCGGCTCGCCGCTCTCCTGTAAGAACGCCGCACAGTCCGTACACAGGTCAATATCCTCGCCCAGCAGGAAACACCGGTCACAAACCAGCCGTTTGCAAATGGGACACAGGCTGAAATGCTCCAGCGCCTCTGTGGCGGCCCACTCGAAGGCTTCCTCTCGCTCCCGCCGGTACAGCGCCTGAAAAATCACGCGCTTTCCTTCGCTCTCCGGCTGCATCCCCGCCTTGGAGAAGCACACCGGCTGACTTTCCCAAAGGAAGCCGCATACCGCACAGCGCAATGAAAACTGAAACCTTTCCATAGAGGATCTGTCCTCCATGGACGCTTTAATGATGCGGCGCATTCCAGTCCCTCCTTGCTTACGTCGCAGTTCTTTCCCGTACTCACGCTCAGCTATATACACACTTATATGTGGTTTTACGTAAGATTTCTATTACCCAAAGGGTGAATTTTGCCGGTAAACGTGAAAATCGCCCTTAGGCGTAGACAGAGTGCACAATCCAATGTGACTTGGATTGTGCACTCTGCTATCGTCTTTCTTATCTTTTCAGCAGCTCACCACTGCGGCCGCAGCTGGCGAACAGTTCAATATACACCTTCAACTCATCGAACGAATCTACCTCCATCTTTCGGTACAGATTGCGGTTATGAGTCTTTACCGTGCTAGCGCTGATATGTGCCAGTTCAGGAATATCCTTGACGGTATAGCCGTCCATATAGTATTGCAGGATGGTACGTTCCATGCCGGTCAGCGTACCCGCCCTCTCCGCAAAGCCGCACAGCCGCGCCTCCACATCGGGCGGCAGCGCGCCCGCCGGCCGGGTGCGGATCATGGTCAGCAGCTCGTCGATCTCCGAAATACCGGAGGCCACCACCTCCGTCGTGCCGCCTCTGACCGCCGCAAGGCTCTCGTTGATGGGCTTGACGAAGCGGCGGGACAGCACGGTTGCGGCAACCAGCATTGCCAGCAAAAAGAATACCGATCCCAAAAACCATGCGATCTGCGAGTTGCGTTCATAGCTGCGGAAGGCGTTGGCTGTCACAAGCGTCACCACAGCAAGCGGAACGCCGTCCGAGGTGACGGCGTCCAGCAGCCGGTGCCGCCCCAGATAGGACTCCTTGCCATCGGCGTAGACGGTATAGTATTTCCCCGGCTTGATATGCAGCGTACCCTCGGCCGTCAGGCGCGTGCCATTGGTAGCGCCCAGCATAGCCCCCGACAGATCGAGCTTGTCGCCGTCGATGGGCGCCAGTAGGGTCAGCATATTGCCATAGGCGCTGGACACGGTATCGTGGGAAAGGCTGAAATAGAGGTCGCTGATCTCCATGCCGCAAAATCCCCGCGCGGTGCCGCTGCCATCCAGGATCGGCACGCACAGAAGCGTCACATATTCCCATGTATCCAGCAGTTCTGTACGCTTTACCCACAGGCTGCCCTCCGCCGGACGCTCGACCCGACTGGCGGAAACCCTCTCGCTGCCGGGGATCAGCGCGGTATTCAGCTCCGGATTCCAGCGGTTGTGCATCTGAAGCCGTAACCCCCGCGCCGCTTCTGCCGCGCCGCGAAAGCAGACCGCATCCTGCTCCGAGGCTACCGTAGGCTGAAGCCCTGTATAGCGCAGATACAGTCCCGCCCTGAGCACGTCCGCGTTGGGCAGCTCTGTGTTGGCGGTCACATTCAGGCAGAAGAATATCCCGCTGCACGAGGCGGCGCTCAACGTACTGCTCAGCGGCGCGTACAGCCGTTTTTCCAGCTCCGCGATGGTGGCCGGGTCATCGTTGAGCGCGTCAAAGGGAATGCCCTTGGCCGCAAGGAAGGTATCCAGCTCCCGTCCCAGCTTTTCCGATATGGCCACGCTGTGGGCTGTCAGCTCATCCATCTGCGCATCCAGTGCCGCATATGTATTTTTCTGCTGAATGTCGAGGGCGCTGGCCAGCTGCCGTGCAGGATGGGACAGCACGCCCGTGGCCATCAGGATAGACAGGATGGCCGCTACCAGCAGCAGCGCCATTATGAACCAATACAGCACCAGCCGCACAGCCATACTGCGGCTGGCTGCATACGAATTTTGAATCGCATTCCGAATCGATCGCATGTGCCTTCCTCTTTCACGTGCCGTAATCCAGCTTAAAACTCTCTAAAGTCTCCCAGATCAGGGCGTCCAGCGTATTGCCGCCCTCCAGATACTGTGTCCGCCCTGCCGTCAGCTTCAGCCGTGCCAGATTCTCAAACCGCGTCTCCAGATCCAGATAATTCTCCATCTGCGGCGGGTAGCAGAAGGTATACGCCTCCTGCATTTGCAGATATGTCTCATACAGCGACACATACAGTGGGTCGCTCAATTTTTCCACGGCATCGGGCAGATATTTCTCAAATGCCTCCTGCGTCACCGGCATGTAGCCCAGGCTGGTGACGAATTCCACGTTGCATGCCGGCTCGGTCAGCCATTTAAGGAACGTGATGCACGCCTGCTCCCGTTCCGGGGTAGACTTCACGGTACACATTCCCACGCCGCGCTGCATCACCAGCTTGTCGCCCCCTTCAAACACCGGGCAGGGCATGGAGGTGATCGTCACCTTTTCCGAGGTGTTGTCCGGATACGTCACCGTGTCGGAATAGTAAAGCACGCTGGCGGAAGATGCCACAGATACCACCACATCTCCGGTGCGAAGCGGTTCCGTGGCGTACCCGTCGTACAGCCACAAACCGCCCGTCAGACCTGCCCGGGCATACGGCTCCCAGGCCCGTTCGAATCCGGGGCCAAACCTGACGCCGTCATTCTGAAAAAAGTCCTCGCCCAGAGACTCCACGCCCACCTGAAAATAATTGAAGTGGTAGTCGTGGACAAAGAAGCATTTGCCGGTATCCGCGGCGTACTGCTCTGCCAGCGCGTAAACGCCCTCCCATGTAGTCAAATCGTCATAGCTGGCGCCGGACTGGGCTGCCCACCGGTCAAACAGCGTCCGGTTGACAAACAGCACCTCCGTGGATTTGGCAAGGGGCAAAATCGCCTGCCGCCCGCCGATCATCCCCTCCTCACGAAAGGCAGGGATAAACGCCGCCAGCTCCTCCTCGCTGAAATAATCCCGATAGTCCACCAATATGCTCTGATCCGGCAGAGCCAGCACCGTCTTGGGATAGGATACGAACATATCCGGCAGCGACGGTGCGCCCGGGTCGCTGTTGGCGGCGGCCAGCACACTTTTATGAATACTGCCGCTGTTGCTGACCAGCTCCACCTTCACGCGGATGTTCTGCTTTGCGCCCACGGTGCTGTTGAACCGCTCGATCAGGCCGTTCAGCGGGGAATCCACCTCGCCGCCATAGACGTGCCACAGCGTTACGGTCAGTGGTTCCGCTTCCTTTTCCTGCGTGCATCCTGTCACCAACAGGAGCGCCAGCGCCAACAGACACAAAACGATTCTTCTTTTCATGTTAGAGTCTCACCCTTTCGTGAAAAATACCGCGTAATAAGGTATCCCGGCTGCCTGCGCCGTCAAAGCGTACCCGGCCCACCATCTCTGCAGGCGGCAGGGCGAAACGATCCCTGCCGCCTGCGGAAGGCGAATTTTACTTCTCTCCTCTGCGCTTTTTGCCAACGACCCATCCGCTGCCGCTCAGCGCCAGCAGAGACAGCCCTGCATACAGCGCGATACCCGCATCGCCCGTCTTGGGGGATGTAGCGGTATTCTCCGCGCCGCCGTCCGGCTTGGTGTCCGGTCTGCCGCCGTGCCGCGTGGGGATCTCTGTTTCATTGCGCTCAAAGCCGCAGACGGTGCACTCCTCGTGCTTCAATCCGGTTTCAGTGGCGGTGGCCGCCTTGTCTACCCTCCACACGAAGGTATGGGTCGCCAGATCCTTTGTGCTGGCATACAGATCCGGGCAATCCTTGTCGGTGCACTGGTGCCAGTGGCTCTTCGCGTCCGCATACCACGAGCCGCCATCGTAGGTATGCCGATGGTCTCCCACATACGGCTTCACGGTGATGGTCTGCTTGACATTGATACCGCTATTGGCGCTGCCATCGTCATACTGGATCGTCACATCCGCCTGCCCCTGAACGAGCTTATCCCCGCGGAATATGATATAGTTGGTAATGGGTTCGCTGGTGCCATCTTCGTAAACCGCAGTGACCACCATGCCCTTCGGGTCGAACTTGTCGCCGGCCATGTACTCGGTCTTGGCAGGCTGTGTTGTGATCTCGATGCGTTCCACCTTCTTGACGACCTTCAGCACCTCAAGCTCGTGGAGCACCCGCATATCGCCAGTCGATGGATTCTCAAAGACGCTTACCTCGTTCCCGTTTACGGTCACCTTATCCCTTGTAAGCCCGGTGGAATCGCACCCTGCAACTCTGCCGAGGAATATCTCGATTGCATACTTCGTATCGGCCTGAAAAGTCCCGGAGGTCAGATCATCCCAACTGCCCGCAGCAGCATTATACTGTTTGATTTTAAATGATTGGATCGTAACCCCCGTCTCCATTTTCGCGACCGTGACAGCGGATACATCTGCATCCAGTGCATACCCGGCAACCGTCAGAGGCAGCGAGTTGATCTCCGAATTTGCCAATTCTTCAAAGCCGTTGTTCACGTAAATCGGTTCAGATACAGCATTTTCATACACCCACACCAGCTTGCTTTCGTTGTAACCTCCACCGGGGTACGTCACATAATCCCACCGATAATCGGCTATGTCATCATGTGCGGTTTCCACCACGAGATACTGGTACCCACTGGTAACCTCCATCAAGCCTTCACCGGTTCTCCCATCCGCTCCGATGGTGATGACCAGGGGCGTAGGCTGATATGAGATCCCACCCGGTAATTTCATACCAACCTTGAAGGTAAACGTCTTTCCTTCCGCGCTGACGCCATCAGGCAGGCCTATCACCTCTGTGCGAACTCTCAGCGTACCCGTCTCCTCGGCTCGCGCCGTGGCGGGCGCCAGACACAGCACCATACAAAAGACCAATATCATGCTGAGCCACTGCTTTTTCATGATTTCTGCCTCCTAAATACTTTTATCCGTTAAACGCGGCAAGGGCCGCGTCTGCCCGGCGGATCCACTCGGTGCGGTCGCCGTAGACTGCTGCGTCCAGCGAGTTGATGGCGGCGGCCGCCTTCTCTCCGGCGTCCTCCTCACCCCGCATGGCAGCGCTGAGTCCGGAGGCCACGTCCTTGATGGCGGTCATCTGCTGCTTCCACGTGTTGGCGGCGTTGCCCAGCGTTTTCTGCACGCCGAAGAGCGTATCGAAATACTTGCTGAGCTTTTCATACTCCTTGAAGTTGTTCACCTCGAGGTTAAAGGCGTTCATGCCCGCGGTGTTGATAAAGACCATCCGCACCGTTGACTTTTTCTCGGTTTTGTCGCCGTTTTTCACCATCTGCTCCTCATACTTATAGTTCCGCAGATCGGCGATGCGGTACACGCAGGCCCGTGTGGTCTTGCCGAATATCAGGATCTTGTAGTCCACCTGTGTAAAGGCCACCAGCCCGATGTCCTCCGCCACATACAGGTTTGCGCCGAAGCGTGTCAGCTTCTGGTTCTTATCCTTTGTCTTCAGACGGGGCACAAAGTAGTGATCCCACAGCTTCGTCCCCCGCGCCACCTGATCCAGATGAGCCTTCACGCCGGGCAGATTGCCATGCACATAGTCGTACACCTTGAAGCCCCTGCTCCTGCAATTCTTACGGCAGATGCAATTGCCGTCCGCCAGCTTCTGGGTCTGCATCAGGTTGATGTCCGCGCCGCAAATTCCACACTTGTTCGCCATAACATTTTCTCCTTTCCGTCGTTGCCCGATTCGACAGGTTCCTGTAGCTGCTTATGAAATATCCCATGGCGGGCTCTTTCCTTCACATAGCATAGATCTGATCCATCAGGTACTCGGCAGGCATGGAGCCGTAGAAAAACTGATCGATCAGCCCGTCCTTCTTGGCGTCCCGGATGTCCTTTGCCGTCTGTCGTTCGGTGTTGGCATCCACCATCAGCGCGATCTTGCAGCTGGGGCACAGTGCCTTTACCTCGCCGCGCAGTCTCAGTCTTTCGCCGAGCTTCCACGGGGCATACCCTGTCACCTCCATCACAAGCACAAAGGGCTCGTATATCTGGCACAGCTCTACGGTGTCCCTTGGGGACTCTGCACGGATCACCTCGATATCGTAGTCAGAGCTTTTGAAAGCGGCCGCCACAACGTCGGCAAACAGATAATTCTGCATATCGATCACAATTTTACGCATTGTGCCATCCCTCTTCCCTTTCCTGTATATCCGACGGGTTTACCGCGTCCCATTCTATGCTGCTATCGTAGCACGGAAAAGCGGCCCTGTCTGTCCACAAAAGTGAGGACAGACAGGGCCGCTGATTGCGGATGATGCTGTGAATGCACGTATTTCCGTTCAGTTTTCTTCCGCCGTGCCGAACAGGCTCCCCGGCACCACCAGCCGCTTGCTGACAGCGGCAACCATCAGCCGGTTGCGGTTGGGGTATCCGGTTTTCTCCAGCATCCGGTTGATATAGGTGCGCACTGTGGATTCCGCCACGTTCATCCCCGCGGCGATCTCGGCGTTGGTCTGCCCCTCACAGAGCAGGCGCAGCGTCTCCAGTTCCTGATCGGACAGGCCGCAGGAAAGGGTGTTTCCCAGCTGCACTGCCGGCGTGCTGTCCGGCCAATAGCTCTTTCCGGAAAGCGTCCCCTCGATCACGCCAACAAGATCGCCGGAGGGGGAATCCTTATACCAGAAGCTGTCGGCGCCGATTTTTCTTGCCCGCGCCAGAAACCGCCCCTCCAGCATGGAGGTCACCATCACAATTTTGATCCGGGGATAGATCTTCTTGATCTCCTCGGCGGCGGTTAAGCCGTCCGAGTCGTTTTCGGTGCAGATATCCATTAAAATCAGGTCGATATGACTGTCGCCGCACCGCCGGAGCGCCGCATCAGCACGATTCAGCGTGCCCGCCACCCGGCAGTCTGCGCACTTTTCCACGCAGGAGCATAGATACATTCTGGCAAGTGCCTGATCCTCAACGATCAATATGTCTCTGACAGCCATTCGTTCCCCTCCTCCAAATTCTCCCGATTTGGTATTCCTATCACCAGCGCGAACTCCAGCAGACTCTGCACCGTCATGGTCCCGCCGATCCTTTCGATCCTGCGGCGCAGATTGGACAGACCGCCGCCCTCTGTGATGGTCTTTTCCGGCGGCTTTCCGTTATTTCGGATCAGGACGGTATATCTGTCGCCGTCCTCCCAGATGTTGGCGATCAGTTCGGTTGCCTGCGCGTACTGTATGGCGTTGCTCAGGCAGACCTGCATGGCGGCATACATCAGATCCGCCGCGCCTCCCACCGGCTCTGTACCTCTTATTCTGATGGCCACGCCGCTGCCGGCCGCGCTTTCATACAGCGCCTCCCTTGCCGGCAAGCGTTCTGCGTCACGAAAGACAATGCTTTTTTCCCATTCCCGCAGCACAACGTCTGCGTTGATGCCGCCAAGGTCTCCAGCCAGATATTGCTTCGTGACGGTAATACAGGCGGCAAGGCTGTCGTGCATGGCGGATTTGGCGGCAAGCTGTTCCCTCTCCCGCGCCACCGCCGCCACGTTTTCCGAGAGACGCCGCAGCTTTTCCGCGTCCTGTTCAAGCCTTCGGTTATCCTCGGCCAGCTGCTCCAGCGCCCGGTGCAGCGCCGTAACATCTGCGGCGGTCAGCTGTATATACGTCTCCCCATATCGGTCGGTCACGGCCGCCTTCTCAAATTTCCATACCAGCCCGTCCGGAAAGCGGTAGGTATTCTCCGTGCTGGCAATGGGCATTATGCCCTTTGGTGGAGAGGCCAGCGCCTTTTGAAGCTCCTCCAGATACTGCATATCGCTGTTCAGCAGATACTGGCTCAGCCGATACATCTGCCGGTTGCACAGCACGATGCCGCCCGAGCGGTCAAAAAAGCATACGGCGGTGGGCAGCCGGTCAAAGCTCTCCTTGATGGCATTAAACCCGAAGCGTCTCAGCTTATGCATCCTCCCGCCCCCTTATCCCTGTGCGGATCAGCCACAAGCCGTCCTCCTGCCGCACCGTCACCTCCAGGGAGGCGATCGCCGACAGATCGGCGGCGCACTCCACCGACAGATCCATCGCGCTGTCGGAAACGGAGATAAACAGTGAGTGCAGATCGTCTACCGTGGTCTCCGCGACGATTTCCAGCAGATCGAACAGACGCACGACCTCAGAGGCGCGCATCGGTTCCGTTGTGCGATAGATCACGCCGCACTCCGTGCCGCAGGCGGTCAAGGCTCGCACGGCTTCGTCGACCGTCAGCCGCAGCTCCTGCTGCGGCAGCCACTGGTACTCGCTGCTGAGGAAGTACAAATTGGCGCTGCGCTTGATGTAGGTGCCCAGCAGCAGCACCTTCTTCAGCAGGCTTTGTCTCTCGGCGGGTCCGGATCTCTCGCATTGGGCAAGCATCTGCCGCATCTGGGCTGTCTGCCTGCTGTGCTTTGCCTCCAGTTCATTATATATGCGGTTCTTTTCCGTCAGCTCATGCAGGCTTTTCTGCACAAGATAGGCGTCCTTCAGCTTCTTCTTGTTGCGCTCCATTTCCTCCTTGTTCGCATTCAGCCGGGTACGCAGCTCCGCCAGCTGGCGCACATTGTCCTGCCAAACGGCGTAGCCGCCGCTGATGGGCGCCGAGGAAATACGCATGCCATCGGGCCGAACGATCCGCTGCCCCTCCTGCGGGCAGGTCATATCCTCACCTGCGGCACGGGAGCGCAGGACGATCCGGCCGCTGCGATCCGCAATACAGGCCGCCAGCGTTGAGGCCTCAAACAGTTCCACATATCCCGTGTTGGACGGTATCATACGGCAGCGGATACAGCTTTCATAGATGGCGGCATACAGCAGGCAGAACATCACGTTCATATCGCCGAACCACCACCGAACAGCCGGAATACCCGACAGATAGAGAATACCGTACAGGAGCATCGCACAGCCCAGCACAAACGGCGTTATCCGCTTTCCTTCACCACTTGGGATACGGCTCTTTCGGAACAGGCAGACAAGGGAAAAAGCCATACAGACCACCATCCAGCCAAGGCAGATAAAATACAGCGGGCGGTAGGAATATGTGTCGGAAACCGGCAAGCCGGGGACGCCGCTTTTGAAGGCAAATACCTGCTGATGCAGGTCGTTGGTGATCACCAGCAGAAACAGTGCCGCAGGGATGATCGACAGCATACCGGTCCCTCGGCTCAGGCGGTAGTCCTCTGACTTTCCCATGGACAGGGCGATATACACCCACAGCAGTGGAAGGAACAGCATCGGCAGATAGTAGAGATACCATATGTACCGCCCCGCCGCCAGACCGGTGACAACGCTGTATTTCAGCGTCCGCAGTATGAGCCACAGCAGCATCAGCGCCGCCGTCAGCCGCAGGCAGTGCAGCGCCTGCCGCTGGATAATGCGCCGGTCGAGAGAAAAGCCCCACAGGGTAAAAAGCAGCAGATAGAGCGCTGTCCGGATATGGTTCACGGCGGGGCCGCCGATGTCGAATTTCGCCAGCATCCGACAGGCATAGGCTATGGCGATTGCCGTAAACACGAAGACCGTCGGCAGCAGATGCTTGGTGGTCGCTTTCAAGAGGCAAGGCCCTCGCTTTCTTCAGGCTGTATCCGCAGACACATTTTAATATATTTAAATATATAGCATAAAACGCCGCCCGCCGCAACTCTTTCCTGCCGGACGGGAAAGGAAGCGGAGGACGCTCCTGAGAGCGTCCTCCCGCAGCAGGCCCGTCAAGATATCCTTTATGGCAGCGGGAGGCTCGCTCCTTACGCAGGAGGCGGGGCATCATGACGCAGAGGCGAACTCATAGCTCACCCTTTTCCTTCCGCGCCATAAGCCAGACTGCCATGTCCCGCAAAGTCTCCCCCATGGGGCGCGGCTGATACGCGAAGCGTTCCGATGCGGCGGCATGGCTGAATTGCCCGTTTGAGGCGAGGACGGCAACGGAATAGGGGGTGAAAAACAGCGGCTTTCGATCCTTCAGACTCCGTCGTTCGCAGTATGGAGCTGCCAACCTTGCAAGGCCCAATGGAAGGCAGACGGGGCGATATTTCAGCTTTGCGGCCTTTCCGACAAGCTGAAGCATCTTACGGATCGTAATGTAGTGGCCGGACAGGATGTAGCCCTTGCCGGGCTCTCCGCTTTCGGAACAGGCCAGAATGCCTTTTGCAACGTCCCGTACATCCACGAAGTCATACCCGCCGCGAACGGCAAAGGGCAGCCTTCCTGCCAGGAAAGACCTTGCCATGGAAGTAAAACTCCCTCCCTGTACGTCACCCGGTCCGATGATGCCGGAGGGAAAGACAATGCCGGCATTCAGCCCACGCTCCGCCGCGTCAAAGACCAGTTCGGTTGCGGCCGCCTTGCTCTTTGCGTAATCGCCGTCTACAAGACCCGGAGAGAAGTCAGCGCTTTCCGTGATAACGCAGCCCTTCGGTTTTTCCGGTATGGCATGGACGGAGCTGACATAAATGAATCTTCCCACATCGTGCTCCATGCATTGCCGGAGGATCCTCCATGTGCCGCCCACATTGACCTGATAGAGCTTCGGGCCGGGTCTGGACGCGACGGAGATAATGCCCGCGCAGTGGATCACACAGGTACGGCTGTCGGCGTCCGCAAAGAAGTCCGCGAGAGAGCTTTTATCACACACATCGCCGGCGACGGTACGGACCTCCTTCGGGAGCAGGCTGATATAGGGGTCGTTATGCAGCACAAGCGCACGCACCTGAGCATCGTGGCGTACCAGCTCCGCCGCAACGGCTCTGCCGAGGAAGCCGGTAGCGCCTGTAATAAGGTATTTATCAAACATTTGAAAAGCCTCCTCTCAAAATAATTGCACAAGTGTTGATTATCTTTCACAAGTATAGTATACTTGACGTGAAAAGCAGAAACAATCAGCACTTACTGTACAGCTGAAATTAAATCAACACATCCCGCCGGTGTGTTGAGGAACGTGATGATCTTTTTGAGGGAGATTTCCGGATGGCGAAACTGGATGCGAGGAAACGCTATACACAGATGATACTCAAGCAGTCTTTTTTGAAGCTGCTGAAGGAGAAACCGGTCAATAAAATCACAGTAAAGGAGCTCTGCGAACTATCCCAGATCAACCGGGCTACTTTCTATACCCATTACAGCGACTGCTTTGCACTGCTGGAGAGCATTGAGAATGAGCTCATTGATGAGTTCGAGAAATCCCTCCGATATGTCAACTCCTTTGATGTGGCGGCTCTGATCGAAGCCCTCTATGCCATGGTCGATCAAAATCAGGAAGCCTGCCGGACACTCATTCTGGGGAATACCAGCTCTGCTGTCATTGCGAAAATGATCGCTCTGGCAAAACCGGGCAGCCTTGCTTATTGGCACAGGGAATTGCCGAAGGCCAGTGAAACCGAGTTGGAGATGATGTATACGCATCTTTCCAACGGGTTGATGCATGTTATTGTAGAGGGCTACGACAAGTACAGCAAGGAGGAGATGATCCGCTTCGTCAGTCAGGTAGCAAAGGTTAGTCTTTTGCTGTTCCAATAAAAAAGAAGGCGCGCAGGAAGGAAATCCTTAAGACCGCTTCATCCTGGACGCCGAAAAGGACGCAGCATCAGCTCAGCCGCCATCCGCCCGCTATGGAGCGCCTTTGTCTGGTGCCTCGGAGGGCAAAATCAAAAAGGGAGGGCAACAAGCAAATGGTAAGATCAGAATCCCGCGCAACGCTTTGTAATGATCCATATGAGATACAGCTCATGCAGAACCTCTATGATTCCGCTGTAAAGCAGCTGTCACTGAAATTTGAAATACTGAACAATGAGTTCAAGGTGCTCTATGCAAGAAACCCCATCCACCACATTGAAGGACGCGTAAAGTCCGTGGAAAGCCTTGCGGCCAAGCTGCTGAATAAGGGGCTGCCGCTGACCATTGAGGCAGCGCGGGAGCACATCAATGATATCGCCGGTGTCAGGGTAGTGTGCAGTTATATCGACGATGTGTACCGGGTAGCGGAGATGCTGGAGCTGCAAAAGGATGTCAAGATCATCAAAAGGCAGGACTATATCCGCACACCAAACTATAACGGATACCGCTCATTACATCTGGATATCCGGGTACCGGTGTATCTGTCAGACAGGACGGAGCTGGTAACTGCGGAAATTCAGATCCGCACGATCGCTATGGACTTTTGGGCCAGTTTAGAGCACGATATCCGGTATAAGGTTGATAAGACAAAGCTGCCGGAGGGCATCAACGAGGAGATGCTTGCATGCGCGGGCAAGATCGCCGAAATTGACCGGCAGATGCAGGAGATGTATCGGAGGATCAAATCCGCGCAGGGAAATACGGATTGTTAGGGGATATCAAATCCTTTATAAACGGCATATTCAAAAGGCGCTGCGCCTTTTCACCGCAGTACGGGGCGTGATGATATCCGGGAGCACCGCCTTCAACGGCGGCCGCTCCGCCAGAAGCAGGAACAGGGATAACATATCCGGATAAAAGCATATGGAAAAGAGAGGGAGTGCAACTGCACTCCCTCTCTTTTCCGGCTCATATCCGCATCTTTTTCAGAAAGCGATTTCTCCTGACATTATTCCGCCGCATAGATGACCGGGTCGAGTATCCCGGTTTGCACATAGTATTTGGGACATTTGACATGCGCAATGTGCGAAGCGTCTACATATACGCCCGAAATCGCGCATAAAGTGAACCATCAAACTCTCCGGGAAGAGGGACAGCCATGGAAGTATTTCTGATTTTTCCCAAATCACCGCAGGCGCAGCAGGAGCTTGCACGGGAGCTGGCAAAGTTCCAGTCCGGTCAGGTGCTGAAAAATGTCCGGAAGCTGCCCTGCTCCACGGAGCAGAAGCTGGAACTGGTAGACGCCGCCGTGAAGCACCTGAAAGCGCAGAAGTAGTACATAGACCATTTTGCCCCAAAAAGGTTCATGGTTTTCCACCTCAACTGCCGATTGTTCCGCTGCGATAGTATTGCATTTTCGATGCATCGGCTCGCATACGTAGCCAACCGGATACCCTTGTCGGCGCGGAACGTGTTCACCGCCTTGATGAGCCCGATGGTACCGATGGAGATCAGATCCTCCTGGTCATCCGCCTGGGTGTAGTACTTTTTCATAATGTGCGCCACCAGCCGCAGGTTGTGCTCCACCAGCAGGTTCCGTGCCTCCATGTCTCCCTCGGCGCACCGCCGCAGGTACTCCCGCTCCTGGGCGGCAGTCAATGGCTTGGGGAAGGACCCCGTGCCGCCGGACAGATGCAGCGACAGGAACAGGCTGTTGCACAGCAGCAGCAAAAATGCAGAGATCATACGCGCATACCTCCCTTTTCCATGAGCGTATGCCCCTGCGGCAAGTCCCTATGCCAACAGCGGCCGCCCCCCTGAATGGAGAGCGGCCGCGCCGTCTGTTATTCGCTTTCCCGCTGGGGGTGATAGGTGCTGACTATGGCCGCCACCCGCTCCTCGATGTCGCCGCAGTTGGCCTCCGCCGCCTCCTTCAGCGCCGTGAGCCCGTCGAAAAACGTCTCGTACCGGAACGGCACCGGCCTTCCGATGTGGATGAGGTCGTTGGCCGTTTTCTCCAGTCCCTCCTCCGCCATCAGCTTCTCCTCGTACAGCTTCTCCCCCGGCCGCAGGCCGATGTATTCGATGCGGATGTCCTCGTCCGGCCGCAGGCCCGACAGGCGGATAAGGTTCCGCGCCAGCGTGTCGATCTTCACCGGCTCGCCCATGTCCAGCACGAAGATCTCGCCGCCCTTGGCGTAGACCCCCGCCTGCAGTACCAGGCTCACCGCCTCGGGAATGGTCATAAAGTACCGGATGATGTCGGGATGCGTCACCGTCACCGGCCCGCCGGTCTCGATCTGCCGCTTGAACAGCGGCACCACCGAGCCGTTGCTGCCCAGCACGTTGCCGAACCGCACCGCTACGAACCGTGTGCCTCCCTGCATGTCGCTGTGGGATTCCTCGCCCCGCCCCAGCTCCGGCAGCAGGCCGTACTCGCCGGTGCAGCTGACCCGATCCATGGCCTGCACCACCATCTCGCACAGCCGCTTGCTGGCGCCCATGATGTTGGTGGGGTTCACCGCCTTGTCCGTGCTGATGAGCACAAACCGCCGCGCCCCGTACTTCAGGGCCGCGAACGCCGTCTTATACGTGCCCAGCACATTGTTTTTGATGGCCTCGTTGGGGCTGCCCTCCATCAGCGGCACGTGCTTGTGTGCCGCCGCGTGGAACACCACCTCCGGCCTGTACTCCTGAAACACCGCCTGAATACGCCTGCTGTCCCGCACGGAGCCGATGAGCACCGTCAGCTCCAGCGCCGGATACTTCCGCCGCAGCTCCTGCTGAATGGCGTAGGCGTTGTTCTCGTAGATGTCGAAGATCATAAGCCGCTTGGGGTCATGGGCCGCGATCTGCCGGCACAGCTCGCTGCCGATGCTGCCGCCGCCTGTCACCAGGATGGTCTTGCCCTGTATCTGGGCGAAGATCTCCCCCATCTCCACGGAGATGGGCGGCCGCCCCAGCAGGTCCTCCACCGCCACCGGCCGCAGCTTGTTCAAGGACACCTCGCCGTTGGCCAGCTGGTACAGCGCCGGCAGCGTCTTGAGCTGGCACCCCGTCTCGCTGCACAGCGTCAGCAGCCTGCCCCTCTCCTGCATGGACAGGGTAGGGATGGCGATGAGGATCTGATCCACGCCGTAGCGCTCCGCCGCCTCCGCAATGACCTTGCGGCCGCCTACCACCGGCACGCCGTCGATGGTGCGGCCCCACTTGTTGGGATCGTCGTCGATGATGCAGCGGGGCACGGCGTCCGCCGCCTCGCTGGTTTTCAGCTCCCGCAGCACCGCCTGTCCCGCGGCGCCCGCCCCGATGATCATGGCGTTGTGTACTGCCCTGGCGTTTCTCCGCCGGCTGGCGGACAGCAGCCGGATGAACCGATAAGCGAACCGGATGGCCGTCACCATCAGGAACTGTCCCAGCGCGCCGATGACGTAGTAGGCCACCGGCATCCGGCACACGAAGGCGTTCATGCCCACCCAGTGGAACACGCAGGTGATAGCCGTGGCTCCCAGACTGCGGGCCAGCTCGTTGAAGCTGGCGAACCGCCACAGGCTGTTATACAGCCGCAGCAGGAAGAACACCGCCAGACACACGGCGGTGTACACCGGCGCGAACCGCAGGAACGCGGCCAGATACTCCGGCGGGATGGCGCTGTACCGCATGTCATAGCGCAGCCACAGCGCCAGAAAGTAGGCGGCATTCACCGCCAGCGCGTCGTACAGGAGCAGGCCCAGTGAGACGAATTCCCACCGCTCCATTCTCCTGTGAAGGTTCTTTTTCTCCTTCACATTGATTTCCCCCTTGCGGACAGCCGTGCTGCCCGTCCGATGATAGATGCCGCCAAACGGCATACACCGTTATTCTACACGGTTCCGCGCTTTCCCGCAAGTCCTTTCACCGAAATTTGGCGTTTTTGGGCGAACACGCTTTCCCCATTGCAGCCCTCCGCCGGATGTGCTACACTGGTGGCAGAAATCATTTCCCATAAGGAGGAATCACCATGGAGACCGCACGTTCCCGTTTCCTGCGCTATGTCACCTATTACACCACCTCGGACGAGCACACCGGTGCATCCCCCTCCACGGAGCGGCAGAAGGATCTGGGCCGCGTCCTGCTGGCGGAGCTGGAGAGTCTGGGTCTTGCCGGTGCCCACATGGACGGTGCCGGCAACGTCATCGCCACCCTGCCCGCCGCGGCGGGCGTCACCGCGCCGGTGCTGGCTCTCATCGCCCACATGGACACATCCCCCGACGCCTCCGGTGAGAATGTGAAGCCCCGCATCGTCCGGTATGAGGGCGGCGACCTGCCCCTGTCCGACGCCGTCTCCCTGACGGAGTCCCTGTGCCCGGGCCTGTCCGCCCACGCCGGCGAGGAGCTGATCGTCACCGATGGCACCACCCTGCTGGGCGCCGACGACAAGGCCGGCATCGCCGAGATCATGGCTGCCGTGGAGCTGCTGGAGGGCCGCCCCCACGGCGAGGTCCGCGTGGTATTCACCACCGACGAGGAGATCGGCTGCGGCGTGGACGGTCTGGACGTGGCGGAGCTGGCCTGCGACTACGGCTACACCGTGGACGGCGGCCCTCTGGGCGAGATCGAGTATGAAAACTTCAACGCCGCCTCCGGCGATGTCACCTTCCGCGGCGTAGGCGTCCACCCCGGCAGCGCCAAGGACGTGATGGTCAACGCCGCCACCGTGGCCATGGCCTTCCACGCCATGCTCCCCACGGACGAGGTGCCGGAAAAGACTGACGGCTATCAGGGCTTCTTCCACCTCCACGCCATGTCCGGCGACGTGACGGGGGCCCAGCTCCACTATATCATCCGCGACCACGACCGCGACCGCTTCGAGGCCCGCAAGGCCCTGTTCCACCGCTGCGCCGACGCCATCAACGCCCAGTACGGCCCGGGCACCGCCTCCGCCGTCACCACCGACAGCTACTATAATATGAAGGAAAAGATCCTCCCCCACATGGACCTGATCCATCGGGCAGAGGATGCCTTCCGCAAAAACGATGTGACGCCGCTGTGCGTCCCCATCCGCGGCGGCACCGACGGCGCGCGGCTGTCCTGGGACGGGCTGCCCTGCCCCAATCTTTCCACCGGCGGCTACAACTTCCACGGCGTGCGGGAGTGGATACCCGCCGCCAGTCTGGACGCCATGGCCGCCGTGCTGGCGGATCTGGTGTCCGGCTTCGCGCAGTAAATCGCGGCGTCTCGCCGCCCCTGTTTGGATAATTGGATAATGTGATAAAGGAGGTTTCCCCATGATCTCGATGGATATGCTCCACGACGCCCAGCAGGTGCTGGCCCCCGTCATCAGCCGCACCCCCATGGTGTCCACCAAGGGCATCGTCCCGGGCTGCGACTTCTACCTCAAGGCCGACTGCCTGCAAAAGACCGGTGCGTTCAAGCTCCGCGGCGCGTACTATAAAATTGCCACCCTCTCCGACGAGGAGAAGGCCCGCGGCGTCATCGCCTGCTCCGCCGGCAACCACGCTCAGGGCGTGGCCTATGCCGCCCGCGACATGGGCATCAGGGCCACCATCTGTATCCCCGAGGGTGCGCCCATCTCCAAGATCGAAGCCACCCGCAGCTACGGCGCCAACGTGGTGCTGGTGCCCGGGGTGTACGACGACGCCTACGCCGAAGCGGTGCGCCTGCGGGACGAGCAGGGTCTGACCTTCATCCACCCCTTCAACGACTACCGCATCATGGCAGGTCAGGGCACCCTCGGCCTTGAAATTTTAGAGCAGCTGCCGGACGTGGACGCGATCTTCGTGCCCATCGGCGGCGGCGGTCTCATCGGCGGCCTCGCCTACGCCGTGAAGCACCTGAAGCCCGCCTGCCGCGTCATCGGCGTCCAGGCCGCCGGTGCCCCCAGCATGGCGGAATCCCTGAAAAAAGGCGAGATCGTCACCCTTTCCAGTGTGGACACCATCGCCGACGGCATCAAGGTCAAGACCCCCGGCGACCTGACCTTCGACATGTGCCGCCAGTACGTGGACGAGGTGGTGACGGTGACGGAGAGCGAGATCGCCAGCGCCATCCTGACGGTGCTGGAAAAGCAGAAGCTGGTGGCCGAGGGCGCGGGCGCGGTTGGCATCGCCGCCGCCATGTATCACAAGGCCAGCATCGAGGGCCAGACCGTCTGTGCCCTGCTGTCCGGCGGCAATGTGGACGTGACCATGCTGGAGCGCATCCTCACCCGCGGCCTTGCCAAGGAGGGCCGCACTGTGACGTTCTCCACCGTCCTGCCCGACCAGCCCCACGCGCTGGCGTCGTTCCTGGAGGTGGTATCCTCTCTGGGTGCCAACGTGCTGGACGTGAACCATGAGCGCCGCAACACCCGCGCCGCCATCGGCTCCTGCGTGGTGCAGCTGTCGCTGGAGACCCGCGACAAGGCCCATATCCAGGAAATTATTTCCAGCCTCCGCCGCGAGGGCTACGAGGTGGAGGAGCAGTCCTGACGCGAACGCGCCGTTTCACCTTTCTGCCGAATATGGTTGGAAATAACAGCCGTTCCCATTTTGTAAAAGCACAGCAAAAGCCGTCCGCTCCACGATGGAGCGGACGGCTTTTTATTGGTTCACAAAGTCAACCCCCGGCTCTGCCGGGGGACAAAAGGAAGCCTATGGCGAGGGGAAGAGTAGCCAAGAAAAAGTCTCCGAGTTAGAGTAAGAAAAAGGTTTGCCGACCAAAACTTACAAAAACAAGGAGACTAATTCATGAAAGAAGTAGATGTGAGTAGTTTAGAGCATACAAGCTGGCGTTGTCAATACCATGTGGTGTTTGCGCCGAAATATCGACGGATGGAAATTTACGGAAAAATAAAAGAGGACATAGGAGTAATACTACGTAAATTGTGCCAGCAAAAGGGTGTGGAAATAATAGAAGCACAAGCGTGCCCAGATCACATCCATATGATTAGCTCCTATTAGGAAAACACACTGTCAAAGGGGTATGTAGCGGGGGTTAGCCCGCTACTGCGGGTTTTGTGGTGTTGATTTCAATGTATTCTGCTATGTGTCTAAATTCATCCGCAAACTTAAATCTCACACTAGTTCGGATGCCGTTTCAGATCATACTTGGGAGAGAAGAACGGGGGCAGGCCCCGAAGCTGCAAAATACATTTGTCTCCCGGCATGGTTGCAAGTTCGGCTGGGGTCATCAGTTCCCGGCCCAGCCGCTGGGTATTTTGACTGTAGCTTTCCGACTGACCACGGGAGCGGCTGTCAGTCTGCATACTGATTGTGGCTTTTCCCAGCCAGTTCTCGGATATTTCCTTGATGGTGCTGGCTTCGCGGCCACCGAGGAACACCACGCTATCCATGTTGCCGAGGATTGTCTCGGCGTGTTTATCGTAAATGGCCTTGCACTGTGCCAACTGTTGATACAGCAGGCAAAGACTCACCTCGCGGGAGCGGATAACCGCGACCAGCTTTTCGAGCTGGGGCACCTGTCCCGTGTTGGCTGCCTCGTCCCACAGCACTCGTACATGGTGCGGCAGGCGGCCACCGTGAACATTGTCCGCCCGTTCACACAGGAGGTTGAACATCTGCGAAAAAGCAAGCGCCACTAAAAAGTTGTAGGTCTGCGTGGTATCGGAAATAATGAAGAATACCGCCGTTTTCCGATCTCCGATGCGGTCAAGCTCCAATTCGTCATAGGCCATGACTTCACGAAGCTGCGGGATGTCAAAGGGAGCCAGCCGCGCACCGCAGGAAATTAAAATGCTTTTTGCCGTCTTGCCGCTGGCCAATTTGTACTTTTTATACTGTTTGACCGCGAAGCAATCCGGCTTGCGCTTTTCAAGCCCGGCAAACATATAGTCCACCGCGTTCATAAAGTCCTCGTCATCCTCCTTGACCTCCATGCCGGAAATCATATCCACAAGGGTATTCATGTTCCGATCCTCGGCAGGCCCCTCGAAAATGATGTAGGCAATCAGGGCGCAGTATAAAAGCGTTTCCGATTTCGTCCAGAATGGATCGCCTTCCTTGCCTTCGCCCTTTGTGTTGGAAATCAGGGCATCCACGAATTTCAGAATATCGGCCTCGTTGCGGATATACGCCAGCGGGTTATAGTGCATGGATTTTGAAAAATCTATGCTGTTGAATACCTTGATTTTGTACCCGCGTTTTTGCAGGAAAGCTCCGACCTGTCCCAGCACACCGCCTTTGGGATCGACCACCACATAAGAGGAATGAGCCTGTAAAAGCTGGGGCGTGAGCCAGAAGCGGGTTTTGCCGGAGCCGGACGAGCCGATAATGCAGCAATTCAGGTTTCGGGCATTTGCGGGGATTTTCGGGCGGGTGTTCATCGTGAGAAACTCCGTCCCGGTCAAAATCACGTTGTTTTCAAACCTTGGATCAACAAACGGTTTGATGTCTTTTTCCGTTCCCCATGAAGCGTTTTGTCAAGTGCTTTTCGCAATTTATTGACGCAAAACAGGATTTTTTCAAGAGAAAAGCCCCATGCGGTCAACATGGGGCGAGTTGATAAAGTGAAAGTGCGAAAGTGCAAGGTGCAAAGGCTCTGCGTTTTGCACTTTCATTTTGCAGTTTCGGGCGGCTGCTTCTTCTTGATGAAGTTGTACCATTGACTTCCAACGCGCCTTGCGCCCAATATGCCGCCCATGCTGCGCTTGGCATTTTGTACCGTTCTTTCGGATATTCCGGCTTCGGCTGCCGCCTTGACAATATCCTCGCTTGCCATTTCCTTACCGTCTGCAAGTAAATCGAGTATCAACCTTTCCGCTTGCTCGGTCTTGGTTTCGGTGTTGCCGCCTGTGCCGGACAGCAGTTCATCAGCGGTAATGTCATATTCGCCTATCCATGAAAAGCCGCTTTCCGCGCCCAACGAAAACGCCATAGGCTTACCCTCCGGTGCAAGGGAAGATTTGTCGTGAATGATAACGCGCACATTCGGCTCTCGTTTCACGCGCCCTATGAGCAGCACACTACGAGCGGCGGCTCGGAAGTCGATAGAGCCTAATCCCCGGTATGCGCTCTGACCTCCGGCAGCTTTGTTCAAGTGCCCGATAAGCACAACGGCACACCCGGTACGCTCTGCAACTTCGGCAAGGCGGCGAAAGATAGGGCGTATTTCGTTTGCCTTGTTCATATCCGTTTTTTCGCCTACATACGCCTGTATGGGGTCAAGGATTATAAGACGCGCCCCGGTCTGCCGGATTGCCCTTTCTATGCGTTCATCGGATAAGGACAATTCCTGTTTGCCCTCGTCAATGACAAGTACCCGGTCAAGGTCTGCGTCCGCTTCCATAAGGCGCGGCTTGACGGTATCGCCCAAACCGTCCTCTGCGGTCTGATAGATAACATTAAAAGGCTCATGCTCTGCCATAGCCGGAAAGGGCTTGCGGTTGGTACAGGCGGCGCAAAGGCGCAGGGCAAGGGTGGTTTTTCCCTCGCCGGGGTTGCCCTGTACGATTGTTACCTTTCCAAAAGGGATATACGGCTCCCATAGCCATTCAACGGTCTGTGTGTCAACCTCGCTCATGCGGATAATTTCAACGGTTTCTTCCTGTTGCGGCTCACGCAAGCCATAGACAGCTTCGCGCAGATATTTTCCGTCTGTAATTTCCTCTTTACGCTGTAAAACCTCGTTCCAGTCTTTGAACAACGGTACAAGGCGATTGACGGTGTAGCCTTGGGGGATAATGCTGTTAAGGCGGCTGCAAGCGTCTGTCCCGGCTTTGTCGCTGTCAAGGCAGAGATAGACGGTCTTGATATTCGGACGGTCAGAGAGAAAACGCAGCAGGGCTTTTTCACTCACGCCGCCCAATGACAGATAGCTTTGTTTCTGCCATTCCTTTTTGAACAGGCAGAGGAAAGATAACAGGTCAATGGGGGCTTCAAAGACAAAAAGCCTTTCGCCCTCGCCCCGGTAGCAGAAGTTAAAAGTCTTGTCGCTGCCTTTCACATCAAGCCGGAAGCTGCCCACCGTTCCCCGTTGGTGGGCATATCTCGGTATGCCGCTTTCATCTCTGCCGACAAATACGGCGTTATGGTGGGCGGCTTCCTCGTAGAGATCGCCGCAGGAAAAGAAAAAGCCCGACACATCTTCATCAATGCGCCGGGCGGCTGTAAGGTAGTTCCTCGCTGTTTGGTTGTCGGGGCTTTTGGGTGGTAGTCTGAATTGCAGATAGACGGGTGGGGGTGCTTCGCCCCGTTCGCCTATCAGCATTTCAACGGCTTCAAGAAAACTTTTGCCGTAAAACTCCATGACAAAATCAATCGGACCGCCGCCTTTGCTCTGGCTGTGCCGATACCATCTGTTTTCTCTGACCGTCAAGCTGTCGTGCCGTTTCCAACGGTACTCCTGTCCGGCGCGTTCAAGCTGTTCGCCCTGGGCTTGCAGGAATGATACAAGGTCGGTCTGATTTGCCCGGTCAATCTGTTCTTTGGTGTAGGTCATAGGGAAATATCCTCCTTTTTGCGTCTTGGTGTTTGGTGTGTCTGTTCCTGTGTGCGCTGCTCGGCTTGCTCTACAATATCAATGCACTTTCGGATTTGCTGTAACTCCTTAACCTCGCTGCGCTTTGTTTTCAGTTCTTCATATTCGCCTGTGGATTGGGCTTTCAGTTCGTCAAATTCTTTCTGCCACTCGGACACCTTGAAAGACTTTGTACCCTCCGGCAGATTTGCGTGCAGGAAACGGTTGGCGGCGTTCCAGATAATGAGGTCGCTTTCGTGGGCTTGCTCAAATTTTTCTCTCTTTTTGCCCCATCCGTTTTTCAGCGTTTTCAGTTCATCGTGAATGGGCTTCAAGCGGTTGTAGTTGCTGCCATGCTCGATAAACTTTTCCAATGTCCTCATGCGCTTCTGCTTGGCAACAACGCTTGTATTCAGCCGCTTTGCTTCTTCATCAACAGAGGAAAGGGCAGCGTCCAAATCTTCAAGGGTAGCAATGCCCTTGCTTTGCAGATAGACAATCGCCTTGCTGATTTTTTGCAATTCCCCGGCAGTATGCTGTTGCTGCCAGCCCTGTGAATACTTCCGGCTTTTCTCTCGTTCAATGCTCAAATACCTTGTAAGCAGCGTGGCAATATCGGGAGAGTGCGGGGCAGCTTGCAGTTGCTTCTTAGCGGCGAAAACCTCCGCAAGCCATTCTTTCAAGCTGTCGATATAGCCCCGGATTTCCCGCATAAGTCGGTTGGTCTTTTGTATCATGCGGTTGATTTCTCCCTTGTCGGTGGCTATGCCTTTCTTCTCCATTTGGGAAGCTGCAACACCCATGTGGACGGTGGGGAGTTCCTCAATACCACGCTCTGCATGGCTGCGGTGGTCGATACGCTCCGCGCTGCCGCTTCGCTCTAAATAGTCGTTGGCAAGGTCAGCCCACGCCTTGCGCCATAGGTCGGCGTTCTCCTGCCTGTTCCAGTCCATAAGGTCAACCTTGCGCGTCTTGTATCTGCCGCTTGGCAGCTTTACGCGCTCCCCATTTTCGTCAAGGACATATTCCTTTTTTGACTTCGCCGCCCATGTGCCTTTTTCATCAAGGGGGCGCATAGTCAAAAGGATATGAGCGTGTGGGTTGCCGTTGCCTGTGTCGTGGATATTGAAGTCGGCGCACATTCCTTTGGAAACAAATTGAGAGGAACAGTATTCCCGGACAAGGCGGGTCTGTTCCTCTCTTGAAAGTTCAACAGGTAGGGCGATTTCGATTTCCCTCGCAAGCTGTGAGTTATTCGATTTTTCGATTTGCTCCACGCTGTTCCATAGAATAGAACGGTCAGAGAAAGAGGGTGGGGCATGGGGCGGCAGCATGATTTCAGAATGAACAACGCCGCCTTTTCTTGTATAGTCGTGGGTCAGTCCGTCCCACTCGTTTGTCAGCTTCTCTCCGGCGCGGTAGGCTGCTGCGGCTACGGCAGATTTGCCCTTTCCCCGGCTGACAATCTTAATGCTGCAATGGTAGATTGCGATAGTATCACCTCCCGATACGGTCAACAAAACCCCATGAAAGTGAATAGCTTGCAAAGCAAGGTGTTCGCTTTCGTGGGGTACACAAAAGGGTAGACAGCGCAAGCTGTCGCAGGGAAAGTGTAGGTTTCCCTGTCGCGGCGCAAGCCGCCAATCTCTGCACAAGGCAATAATGCCCGGTGCGGAGATAAAGCCCTCGGCAGAGCGCACACGCCCGTTAGGGTGTATAAGTGCGCCCTTGTGTGCAAGGGTAATTCTTCGGTGTCGCTTCTCCGGCTCGTTTTCTCAAAAACTCCTGCGCTTTGTCGCTGAAAACCGCGGTGTAGAGGAAGTCGCGGGCTTCCTGTTCTGACATATCAATGAGTGCCGGGACAAGGCTTTCAAGGTAGCCGCCCCGCGAACAAAGACGGTGATTGCGCTCCTTGCGCTTCTCAATGGCAAGTTTGCGGTCAAGCATTTTGTTCCTGTTCTCATACTGCCGGATTTTCTTCTGTGTCAGTTCCATTTCGGCGTTACATTCCTCGATGGTGGTCGGTGGTTTTTTCTTCGACATGGTAGCCCTCCTTTTTGATTTTTAGTAAAAGAAAAGGGCGGCTACTTCGGTTTGGAAATAGTCGCCCTGTTGGGGAATTATGTTATTGTTATTTGAATAATATTATTCTGCCGCGTCTGTGTTACTTTTATCTGCTTTCTTCATTTTCAAGGAGCCCAAAATAAAGACAGCTCCGAAAATGAAACAAAGGACAGACCAGATAGCAAGGTCAGAGAAGCTACCGTAATTTACAATTCCCAGCAGTCCGCCCAACAGATAGAATACTCCGGCAACAATTCCGCCGCCTTTGCTCTTTCGGGTTGCTACTCCAACGATGCCTGCAATCAGCATACAGAAAGCAAGCAACATTCCTGATGTTCCGCTTACTTCGCCGTTATCTGCTAAAGCATTTCCTAATCCGGCAGCGCAAGATTGAAAAGCTACTAAAACAAATAAAACCATGCTGATAATTCCGATTACTAATTTTGCCGTTTTCATGTTGCACACCTCATCTCGTTACGGATTTAATGTAATTACCTCATTTGCAAAATCTTCGCCCATAAAATCATCAGCATCGTATGCTCTAAACAGGACTTCGATTTCTTCCACTTCGGTAATTCCGTTTTCCTCTAAAGTTGTATCAGACCATGCCATAGAACTAAATGCACATTTTCCGGCAGAAACAGAAGTTGCATAGAATGGGTCTGCCATAAAGCCGTTTACAGATGCGTCATCAACGCTGAACATTACCGTTTTGTCTGTCTTGTTCAGCAAGAACAGATTGGCAGTATAGCCCCATATCTCATCATCTTCATAGCCTGTTACGATAACAGTAACATAATCATTATCGATAATCACATTATCAGTAGCCTGTGCTTCTCTCACAAATGCAACAGCGTTTTCTTCTCCGTATGGATAGACATGGATTGTTTCCTTTCCAACAGGGTCAGCAGACCAATCATTGCTATCATACACCTTGAAAGTCAATTCAATATCTGTGTATTCAACAATACCATTTTCCTCAAGAGTATCGGTGCTAAAGTTGATTTCTTCGTTAGCCTTTTTGCCAGCAGCTACCTCGCTTGCAAACATTGGATCGCACTGAACACCATTGATGGAAGCACTCTCGACAGAGAACATATAGGTTTTCTCTGTGGACTTGTTTTCAAGCTGTGCTTTCAGAGTGTAGCCCCACATATTATCGGGGTCGATTTCGGTAATTTTTCCGCACACTCTGCGTTGTCAATGGCAACAACTTCCTCAAATACGATTTGATTTTCGGTGTTGTCGTTTTCGGTGCTTTCTTCATTTTGAGAAGAAGCGGGGGCATCGTCAGATGCGTCAGGTGTCGCTTCTCCGCCACAAGCTGCAAGAGATAGCACTAAAGCAAGCGAAAGAAGCAAGGTTACAAGTTTTTTCATTCCATTCCCTCCGTTATTAAAAAGTGTAACTTTCCAAATTTAAAAAAGCGACTCATAGAATTATTTCCTCCCGTTAAATAATAGATAACTATTAAAAATAGACAATACTTGCT
>OHAF01000542.1_pt1 | contig 40325 bp, 25 predicted proteins | sample 1577041 | NCBI WGS metagenome assembly OHAF01 (sample SAMEA3541495, study PRJEB24748) | human gut metagenome | biome: human gut; feature: human-associated habitat; material: faeces | place: China | collected 2012
CGCTCCGATAAACCCGCTTTGTCCTGCATCAACGGGAAAATAGCCGGTATTTCCCACGCACCCTTATTGATTTTGGCTGAAAGCCCTTCTGGCAGCATCCGTGGAATATTTTCAATAAATCCGCCGCCGGTAATGTGGGAAATTCCCTTTACCCGAACCTTTTCAAGAAGGGCAAGCACCGGCTTTACATATATTTTTGTGGGGCATGCTTGCCGCACTGGTCCCGGTGGGGCTTTTATTTTTGTTTTTGTGGAGCGGCGGAGCATACTTTGCGCCTGCTCTGTGTGCAGGACTGATCCTGATCCTTTTCTGCATTTACAAGATCCATTTTCTGCTGCGCTCCCGTTCACATTACATTCGCGGCGACTGGTCACTGACCGATCTGGATGACATTTCCGGTACGGATTTCGAAGCACTGACCTGCGATATTCTTGCCTCCAACGGCTTTGAGCTTGCCCAGAGCACCAAGGCGAGCGGTGATTTCGGCGTTGATGTCCTTGCGTACCGCGATGGAATTTCTTTCGCGATCCAGTGCAAACGCTACAATTACGATGTCGGGATCGAAGCCGTGCAGCAGGTCTATGCCGGACGTGCTTTCTATGAATGTCACGTTGCTATGGTTCTGACGAACCAGTATTTCACGCCGGCAGCCCGCAAGCTGGCAGATAAGATCGGGGTTGTACTCTGGGACCGCGACATGCTGGAAGAGCTGCTTTAGAAAGAGAAAAAGTACCGGACAGACTGAAAGGAGGAGACCATGCATACCGTCAAAATATCCGTGCGAAATCTCGTGGAATTTATTCTGCGAAGCGGCGATATTACCACGTCCGAAAGCGGTCTCGCCGACCCGGATGCCATGCAGGAGGGTACGCGCATCCATAAGAAGCTTCAGAAGCGTATGGGTTCTGCCTACCGTGCCGAGGTTCCCCTTTCGATCACACTTCCGGTCACCTATGACAGTGTATCGGTAGAGATGACCGTAGAGGGCCGCGCTGACGGCATCTTTCCGGAGAAGAACGGCAGCGGCACCACGATTGACGAGATCAAGGGCATTTACCGCCATGTATCGCGACTGACCGGACCCGTTCCTGTCCACAAAGCGCAGGCGATGTGCTACGGCTATATCTATGCCCTTGAGAACAAGCTCAAGGATGTCGGCATCCAGATGACCTACTGCTATATTCCGACGGAGGAGGTGCGTACATTTTCCGAGCGCATCCCTTTTGCAGAGCTTGAGAAATGGTTTATGGATCTCCTTCATGAATATGCAAAATGGGCTGTCTGGCAGATCAAGTGGCAGGAGAGACGCAATGAGAGCATTCAGGAACTTGATTTTCCATTTGAATACCGCGAGGGACAACAGCGTCTTGTCAAAGGCGTTTATCAAAGCATTCTGCGGCGCAAACGGTTATACATCGAAGCACATACCGGCGTAGGCAAGACAATCTCCACAGTGTTTCCTGCCGTCAAGTCCATCGGCGAGGGTGTCACCGAGAAAATATTCTATCTGACCGCCAAAACAATCACCCGCACCGTGGCAGAGGAGACCTTCTCTCTTCTCTCCGACAGGGGCATGCAGCTGAAGTTCATCACACTGACCGCTAAGGAAAAGATCTGTCTTCTCGACAAGCCACAGTGCAACCCACAAACCTGTCCACGGGCGCTCGGTCATTTCGACCGGATCAACGATGCCGTTTACGATATTCTGACCCATGAGGATGCCATTTCGCGCGAACGGATCCTTGCTTATGCGGAGAAGCATGACGTCTGCCCTTTTGAGATGAGTCTTGACATCAGTACCTGGTGTGATGCGATCATCGGCGATTACAATTATGCCTTTGATCCGACTGCCTGCCTCAAGCGTTTCTTCGCCCTTGAGACAGAGAATGACTATGTTTTCCTGATCGATGAGGCACACAATCTGGTGGACCGTGCCCGGGAAATAGCCGAGCAGCGTGAACAGTGTGGACCAGCACAGACCGCCGAGCACCGAGAACGGCGTGAAACGGCTCCAGCGCATGCCGGAAATGCCGGAAATGAACGGCATGAACGTGCGGATGAACGGGAAGAAGCGGCCAAGGAACACAGCCAGCGGACCCCACTTCTCAATCATTTTCTCGGTCTTTTCGATGCGTTCCGGAGTCATGGCCTTGACTTTGCCGGATTCGATGATGCGACGTCCGAAGAAGTGGCCGATCCAGTAGTTGCACTGGTCGCCGATGATCGGGGCGCACCAGACCACCGGTAGCAGCGCGAACAGCGGCAGCGCTGACACGCCGGTCTGTGCGTCGGGGGCGGCGAAGAAGCCGGCCGCGAACAGCAGCGAATCGCCCGGCAGGAACGGGAAGAACACCACGCCGGTCTCAATGAAGACGATAAGGAAAATGAAGCCGAGGGTCGGCGCGACGCCCATGGCAATCCAGCTGGCGATCGCGGTACGGGGGTCCTTGATGAGGTTGACGAAGAAATTGATGATATTCATAGGTCTCTCTGTGTGGTTTTGCGCGGTTGCGCGGGGTCGGTTCGTGTGGCTTGCTTTTCCATCGTGCGCAACGAATGTGCCGTTGCGAACCAATCACAGACTACCAACGGGTCTATGCAGTGTGCGTCGCAGTGCGACGACGGGTGGCAAATCTGCACAAATCGTCAATATGTGCCTATGGGCGCGTGCTTGTTGGTGGTGTTCGGCCGGTGTGCCCGGTGGTTGTTCAATGGTTGTCCGGCAGCTGTCCAGCGTGCTCAGCGGCTGTCCGGTGCGTCCGGCGCGTCCGGCGTCCGCGTGGGGCACGCCGGCGAATCCTGGCCTGAACTCGTTGTATTACGGCGATCGTCAGATGGTGCACGAGTCGCGTCCCATCTGATTTTGGCGATTAGGTGGCGCAAAACGTCGCACGACTTTGATTTTTGGCGGTTATTTTCAAGTCGTGCGACGCCGAATACCCCCTAAGTGCCGTTTTCGCCCGGAAAATGCCGGTTAGAGGGTATTTTTACTCGATTAAATGTCGCACGACTTGATTTTTTGGTCCGAAAAGCGAAGTCGTGCGACAAAAAAGACGTGAAAAGACGCAGAAAAACGCAGGAATGGCGATTATTCGGCAATCGCGTCGGCTGTGGCAGAGCCGGTCGTGGCAGCGTCGGTATCCGCAAATGTACGACGCATCCACGCGATCGCAAGTTTCGGCCAGACCTGCACGCACGGTTCGATGCCGTTGACCCCCTGCCATGCGGTTTCGGCGGTGCCGAGTGACAGGCCGTGGCCGCCGCTGGGGAACAGGTGCGCCTCGACGCTCACGCCCGCCTTCTTGCAAGCGTCGACGAGCATCAGCGTGTTCTCGTACGGCACGCAATCGTCAGGAACGGTATGCCAGACGAACACCGGCGGCGTCTTCGCATCGATACGCTTTTCGATCGAAACGGCGTCGAGCGCTTCCGGATCGGCCTTGCGGTCGCCGAGCAGCGCATCGAAACTGCCGCGGTGGGCGAGCGGGCCGGACGTGACCACAGGGTAGGCGAGCATCAGGCCGTTCGGGCGCACCGCATCCGCATCGTAACCATGTGCCGCGAGCACGTCGTCGCTGGCGGAAGTCGCAAGATTGGCGGCAAGGTGACCGCCGGCGGAGAAGCCGATCATCGCGATCGCGTCGGCATCGCAATGCCATTCGTCGGCATGCGTACGAATCCGCCGCATCGCTTCAGCCGCTTCCAGCAACGCGACCGGGAAGATGGACGGTTTCACGGAATAGCGCAGCACGAACGCGTTGAAGCCGGCTGCAAGGAATTGCATGGCGATTGGTTCGGCTTCGCGGTCGGACGTCATTTCGTAGCCGCCGCCGGGAATCACCAGCACGGACGGGCGCTTGCGATTCGGGTCGATTTCGCTGCTGTTGTCAAGGCAGTAGCCGACGAACGTGGCCGTGCTGCCGTCGATTCCGGAAATTTCATCTTCAAAATAACGCATGATTCCATGCTATCGATGGCATGTCCAAAGTCGTGTTGAATCGTCGTCTCACCCCCGTCTGAGAAAATCCGAATCCTACGCAAAGGAAAATCCGAATGTCGTACGAAGAAAAATCCGAATGCGTGGCGGGTGGAAACCCGGATGTGTGAGGGGTGCATTTTGATTTACCGGTGAGGACGTGTGGCGTCGTCGGTGGTTTGGTCGGGTTTCGATTGGTTGGTTGCGAAAGGCGGAGAAATGGCGGGAGCTGATGGTTTGGGGACGCTGTGGGCGATACTGGAAATATGGAGAACTTGAGCGAACAGACTGATGCCGAGAAGGCTGGTAACGCCGTGAAACAAACCGTGAAAACAAATATTGGTCAGATTGCCGAAATCGGCGAGAACGCGGAAAATGCCGAGGAAACCGCGCAAGCCACGGAACGTGCCGAATTCGGGCTCGACGGACTGGCCGCCGACGTCAACATTCCGCGCGGAACGGTCGTGCTCGCCGCCACGCCGATCGGCAACACCGGCGACGCGTCCGCCCGCCTGATCGCCCTCATGGAAGGCGCCGACATCGTGGCAGCCGAGGATACGCGCCGCCTATACGCGCTCGCGAACCGCCTCGGCATCCGCGTGCCCGGCCGCGTCGTCGCCTACCACGACCACAACGAACGCGACAAGGCCGACGGCCTGCTCGACCAGGTCGAACAAGGCGCCACCGTGCTCGTCGTATCCGACGCGGGCATGCCCACCATCAACGATCCGGGACTGGCGATCGTCCGCCGCGCCATCGAACGCGGCCTGCCCGTCACCTGCGCTCCCGGCCCGTCCGCCGTACTCGACGCGCTGTGCCTGTCCGGCCTGCCGACCGACCGCTTCTGCTACGAAGGCTTCCTGCCGCGCAAGCACAGCGAACGTGTGCAGCACCTGCGCGCGCTCAAATCGGAACGTCGCACCATCGTCTTCTACGAAACCCTGCACCGCATCGACGAATCCATGGCCGACCTGCTTGACATGCTCGGACCGAATCGCAAAATGGCGTTGTGTCGCGAGCTGACCAAGGATTACGAGCAGATCCGCCGCGGAACCATCGCCGAAATCCGCCAAAGCGTCGTCGACGATCTGCCGCGTGGCGAAATGGTGCTCGTCATCGCCGGCGCTTCCGAAGAGGAGGCCGACGCGGCCGCGCCCGCAACGCTGTCCATCGAGGATCTGGCGGTGCTGTCCGTTGATCGCGCGCAGGAAGACAACCTGCGTATCAAGGACGCGATTTCACGGGTCGTCGCCGAACATCCGCTGTCCGACGGCTCGCTCGCCAATCGCAAGCAGGTCTACAATGCCGTGCTTGCGATGAAGGGCTGATCGCTTCCGGAACCGTTCATTTCCAACGATTTCAGCAATATCCGCAGCGCTTCGGGCACACCCGGCCCGCCGACCTGCGCAAGATATTCCAGCATCGCCGGTGTCGCCGAAGGATTGGCGACCAGCCACTTGCGCAATCGCGGCGCATATTCCGCGATATGCCACAGCACATCTTGCGCGGTGTCGGCGCTGCACGCCACCAACGGCGTCAATTCGATCGGCGGCGCAGGCGGTTCGACCAATGCCCGCTGCCGCGCGTGCGGCTGATATTTCGGCGGCGCGCGACGTCGTTCGTGGCGTTTGCCATGGTGTCCATGCTGTTCATGTCGTTGCCCATGACGTTTGCTACGTTTCGCGCGCTCTTCATATCTCTTGCTTGCCGTGCGCCGCGACTGTGCCGACGCTTGCCGCGTCTGTCTCGTCTGCCGTGGTTTTTCCGACGGCCGTTGCGATTCGCGCATATCCGTCACTGCTTTCCGTCAATCGTCCGGAAAAACTGGCGTGCCCGTGGCGCGTTGCGAATATGGGTGGCCTCCTGCATGACCTGCAGGCAATCGTCGGGGCGGAACCGGAATTCCTGCATGAGCATGCATACGATTTCCGTGACCGGCGACTGCGTTTCCGGAGTGCAGTTCATGGCAAGGTCGCATGCGGTTCGTGTGGGCGTGGTGACGGTGATCGGGCCGACGTCGGTGACATGTTCGTCGGGCGCCTGTCGGTTGAAAACGCTGACTTTGCGACCGTACCTCGCCGTTCGGTAATGCGCTTTTGAAATGATGTCGATCGTGTTGGGAAACATGCCACCCAACCACACCCACGCAGCGGTGCCGGCGCACGCCACGGAACGACTCGGCATCAGCGTTGAGATGATGCTGGCGCGGCCGTACAGCGTGCGCGAATCGTGATACGAGTAGGCGTTGTCGTTGTCAAGTTTGCATACCACGCCTAGGGAATGCAAACGATTCAAACAAATGGGGCCGGGCAGGTCGGCGTCGCCCAAAAGGGGAGGGGAGGTATCCATGCGGGGTACCGTAGCTGATACGGAAAGCGGCGTGCCACCGGCTTCGCGAAAAAAGTGGATAAGTGGACGATGATTGTTGCGTGATACAACAATGTGGATAACCTTGTGGACTACCGTAGCCTGATGCAGGCCGGTCTGCGAGAACGTCATCGACCCCATCCGCCCGTCTTCCGCCAATCGGAATGCGCCGAAAACACGGGATATGGCGCTTTGTATAATCGGGCACCATGAGTCATATTTTGGTGAATGTTGCATGGCCGTATGCCAACGGCCCCCGTCATATCGGCCACGTCGCCGGCTTCGGCGTGCCGTCCGACGTGTACGCGCGCTACGAGCGCATGAAGGGCAATGACGTGCTGATGGTGTCCGGCACCGACGAGCACGGCACCCCAATCCTGGTGGAAGCCGACAAGGAAGGCGTGAGCGCGCAGGAGCTCGCCAACCGCTACAACCGCGTGATCGCCAAGGACCTATGCGATCTCGGCCTGAGCTACGATCTGTTCACCCGCACCACCACCGGCAATCACGAAAAGGTCGTGCAGGAACTGTTCAAACAGTGCCTCGAAAACGGCTACATCTACAAGGGCACCCAGAAAGTCGCCATCTCCCCGTCCACCGGACGCACCCTGCCGGACCGCTACATCGAAGGCACCTGCCCGATCTGCGGCGCCGACGGAGCCCGTGGCGACCAGTGCGACGCCTGCGGCAACGAACTCGACCCGGACGAGCTGCTCAACCCCGTATCCAAGATCAACGGCGAAACCCCGCGCTTCGAGGAAACCGAACACTTCTTCCTCGACCTGCCGGCGCTCGCCGAAGCCAATCTCGCGTGGCTCAAGACCCGCGAAGGCTGGCGCACCAACGTCATCAACTTCTCCATCGGCCTGTTCAAGGAAGTCAAGCCGCGCGCCATCACGCGTGACATCGACTGGGGCATTCCGGTGCCGGTCAAGGGCTGGATCGACAACCCGAACAAGAAGCTGTACGTGTGGTTCGACGCTGTGATCGGCTACTTGTCCGCATCCATCGAATGGGCCCGCCGCAAGGGCGACCCGGAGGCATGGCGCGCATGGTGGAACGATCCGACCACCCCGGGCTACTACTTCATGGGCAAGGACAACATCACGTTCCACTCCCAGATCTGGCCGTCCGAAATGCTGGCCTACAACGGCCAGGGCTCCAAGGGCGGCGAAACCGGCAAGCTCGGTCCGCTGAACATGCCGGAGCAGGTCGTGGCCTCCGAGTTCATGACCATGGAAGGCAAGAAGTTCTCGTCCTCCCGCGGCATCGTCATCTACGTGAAGGACATCCTCGCCCGTTACCCCGTGGACGCCGTGCGCTACTACATCTCCGTGGCCGGACCGGAAAGCTCCGATTCCGACTTCACGTGGGCTGAGTTCGTGCGCCACAACAATGAGGAGCTCGCCGCATCCTGGGGCAACCTGGTGAACCGCGTGGCCAACCTCATCAACAAGAACTTCGGCGAGATTCCGGCGTTCGACGAGGCTTCCGCCACCGACGAGGACCGTGCGCTGCTGGCCGAAACCAAGGCCGCGTTCGAAACCGTCGGCGGACTCATCGAGAATCACCGCCAGAAGAACGCGCTGTCCGAAGCGATGCGCGTGGTCGGCGACATCAACAAGTACATCTCCGCCACCGAACCGTGGAAGATCAAGGACAATCCGGCCCGCCTCGGCACCGTGCTGCACACCGCCGCCCAGGCCGTGTCCGACGCCAACCACCTGCTGGCCCCGTTCCTGCCGCACTCCGCACAGAAGGTGTGGGAGGCCCTCGGTGGAACTGGCGTCTTCTCGCCGCTGCCTCATCTGGAAGAGGTTGAGGATCTCGACAAGCCGGGCTTCACGTACCCGATCATCACGGGCGACTACAAGCTGGGCGAAACCGTGCATCCGTGGGCTTCCGAGCCGATCGTGGCTGGCGCTCCGGTGCCGAAGCCGCACCCGATCTTCGCGAAGATTCCGCCGGAGGCCGTCGAAGAGGAGCTCGCCCGCTTCGATACCGAGCTGAAGGCCCGCCGCGAAGCCGAGGCCGCCCGTCTCGCCGCCGAAAAGGCGAAGCTGGAAGGCTGATTCCGTCGCATAACCCCCGTACGCGTCGCACGACTTTGATTTTTGGACGATTTCTTCAAGTCGTGCGACAGCTGCGGTGTGATAAGTGCCCTCTAACTGCTGTTTTTAGGTCAAAATGACCGGAAAATGGCGGTTAGGGGGTATTTGTTTTGATTGCCGTGTCGCACGACTTGAAAAAAGTGCCGAAAAATCGAAGTCGTGCGACATTTTGTGCCGTTTCAGCGTCTCATTCTCGTATCACGTTTCCACATGTGCGACGTTTTGTGCGATTGGCGGGCCCGGCGGCCGGTCGAGGTATGCGTTCACGGCACACTCAAGGCCGTTCGGCCAAGCCTATGGCCTTACAACGCATATACGACCGACCGCATCCTTTTCGTAGGTATGTTCCGGTTGCTTTCGCATTGTTTTGGGTAGAAATGCGTGCGATTTTTCAGCTGGTCTTGGCGGGGTGTCGCAAGACGGTACTTCAAACCGCGGTACGAATCGTTAAAAAACGCAAGCCGCTCAGTACAATAAAACGCAGAGACGTGCAAAGCTGCAGGAAGGGGCTCTCCATGCTGGATATCAAACGCGTACTGAAGGCCGCGCCTACGAAAATGCGTTCCCGTGAGCCGCTGCAGCAGTTGTGGACACCGTGGGGTGAGCGAATCGACCATGAATGGCTGTCCGCGCGCGCCGGCAACAAGGCGTTCAATCCCGCCGAGGAAGGCGAACGCACGCTGGACGAGGGTCGTACCCCCATACTCGGCGAGCACCCGCGCCCGACCATGGTACGCGACAACTGTACCATGCTCAATGGCTGGTGGGATTACGCGATCGCGTCCATTCCGGAAGACGAAACCGCGCCGAAATGGCGCAAAACGGCGGCGATGCTGACCCGCGACGAAGCGGTCCGCGCAGTCAAGGAAACCGCCATTCCGCAAACGTTCGACGGCAAGATCCTCGTACCGTTCTCGCCGGAATCCGCGTTGTCCGGCGTGCACCAGACCATTTACCCCGACAACCTGCTGTGGTACCGCACCGTCGTGCATCCCGTCACGCTCGGCGGAGAGGAAACGGTCCGGCAAATCGGCGACGCGAATCGCCTCATCCTGCATTTCGAAGCGGTCGATTATGTCTGCGCCTGCTATGTCAACGGCCAGCTCGCGGGCACGCACGTCGGCGGCTACCTGCCGTTTGACGTCGATATTTCGGCATTTATCGACCCTGATGACGCGTTTGAAATCGCGCTGTGCGTCTACGATCCGAACGATTCGGGCACGCAGTTGCGCGGCAAGCAGAAAATCGAGCGCGAAGGCATCTGGTACACCGCGCAAAGCGGCATTTGGCAAAGCGTCTGGCTGGAAATCGTGCCGGAAGCCTACCTGCGCACGCTGACACTCAAGGGGGCATCCGACGGCAAGTTGTTCGTCCGTGCGAAAATCGGCGGCGACAAGCCGAACGCGAAACTGCACATCGTCGTCACCGACCCTGCGGACGGCATGGTGGTGGCGGATGAGACGCTGCCGGCGGGCGTGCGCAAGGTGCGTGCGGAAATCGCAACAGCTGCCGAACATCTGTGGTCGCCGGCCGATCCGTATCTGTATGACGTGCGGGCCGAATTGCGATACGGGTCGGCGAAACCCGCGGAAACGGCGGGTGATGCGGCGGTCGCGCAATCGCAGCCGATGGATGTCGTAAGTTCCTGCTGCGCGTTCCGTTCCGTCGAAATCAAACCGGATACGAAGGGGGTGGCGCGCTTCCATCTCAACGGCAAGCCGCTCTTCGTCAAAGGCGTGCTCGACCAAGGCTACTGGCCGGACGGCCTCATGACCGCGCCCGACGACGAGGCGCTGACGCATGACATCACGGCCATGAAAAACGCCGGCTTCAACATGCTGCGCAAACATATCAAAATCGAGTCGGCCCGCTGGTACTACCATTGCGACCGCCTCGGCATGCTCGTCTGGCAGGACGCGGTGTCCGGCGGCGGCACGGACGGCGAATACAATGCATGGACCACGAATCGCAAGCCGACGCTCATCCGCTCCACATGGAACAAATTCCGCGACGACACCGCCAAACATTTCACGGCGCTCGGCGCGGACGACCCGATCTACCGGCGCGACTGGTCGCGTACGTGCGACGCGATGGTGCACATGCTCGGCGGGCACCCCTCCATCGTGACGTGGACGCTGTTCAACGAAGGCTGGGGCCAATTCGACGCGTGCGATGCAGCCGAACGCATCCACGCGCTCGATCCGACCCGTCCGATCGACGCGACGAGCGGCTGGTACGACCAGCATTGCGGCGACTTCCATAGCGTGCACAACTATTTCCGGCCGCTGGAAATCTACCCGGACAAGGGTCCGTTGCGCGGATACGTGGCCGAATTCGAGAAGAAGCACCGCCGTCGCCGCAGGGCCGCGCATTACGTGGTGCTGCCGGTCGCACGGCACGGCGTACGCGCGTTCGTGATTTCGGAATTCGGCGGATTGGCGCAGCTCGTACCGGAGCATGCGGCGGTGTCGCGCGCCTACGGTTACGGTGAATACGATTCGATCGACGATTGGCGGGCCGCCGTGCGTTCCGTGCTCGCCTCCGCGGCCGCACTGGAATCGCGCGGACTTGCGGGATACGTGTATACGCAGGTTTCCGACGTGGAGGAGGAGCTCAACGGCCTGCTGACCTACGATCGCCGCGTCGACAAATTCGCCGAGTGAGATGCGCGATTGCGTGTGAGTGCACGGCGTCGTTGAGCGGCGGTGTTGTATAGCGGCGTTTCATGACGGTGTCGGCAGATGCCGTGCAATCGTCTGTTGCCGCGCTGAACAAGCTGCAGGAAGGCCGTTGGGGCGATATTCAGTGGGATAAACCCCCGAATTCGCACCGTCGTGACATTTCCGCTACGAAATTCTCAGGGAATTGACAGGAACACACATCGTTCCTCCAAGGGTCGGGCGGTTATATAGAACATGTCAACGGTTACGGCTGTTGGCGAGGTTCTTTCAAGAATCCCATAACTGAACCCTTCTTCTCTCTTCTCTCTCAGCCGGCGGCCTTCTCTCCGCCGGCTTTCTTTTTGCCGGCTTGCTTGTGGATGGTTTGACGGCTTGATTCGGTCCGCTTGCTCGTGGATATCCGAGGAGGCTCTCCGCACGAGGGAAAAGCATGTGCCGCTGGCCTGTGCTTCACGCTTTCCTGCACTGAAAAATAACCGGTAAACGTTTTCTAAAAAATCGGAGTGTCGCATGCCGCCATGACCTACACTTGAATGCAATATACGCAGCATACAAGCGCGGCAGGGTTGCTACTCAATGCGAGGCAAGACCTGGAACGACGTCACTATACGTCGTTCCAGGTCTTTTTTGTTTGCTGCGATTGCTGCATCTCATATCGATGAGGATCGATGGGAATGGAAGGTGGAATCATGACTGCGGTGCAGACGTCCAATCCAGTACACGACGCCGAAGGTGCGGTGGAAGCCGGCATCCATGAGGTCGGCGCGACGATCGACGCCGTCGAGCGGGAGGTGGGGCGTGGCGTTTCCACACGTTTCCCGCTCAACAGCGCGTTCATCTTCACGTTCGGCGCGCTGGGAGGCATGCTGTTCGGCTTCGACACTGGCATCATCTCCGGAGCCTCGCCTCTCATCGAATCCGATTTCGGCCTGTCCGTGGCTCAGACCGGGTTCATCACATCATCCGTGTTGATCGGTTCCTGCGCGGGAGCCCTGTCCATCGGCGCGCTGTCCGATCGTTTCGGCCGCAAGAAGCTGCTGATTCTGGCGGCGATACTGTTCCTGCTCGGTTCGGGCATGTGCGCGGGATCCACGGGATTCCTGATGATGGTCGTGGCCCGCATCATCCTCGGTCTCGCCGTCGGCGCGGCCTCCTCGCTGACTCCGGCATATCTTGCCGAGCTTGCGCCGAAGGAACGTCGTGGATCGCTGTCCACGCTATTCCAGCTGATGATCACTTTCGGCATCCTGCTGGCATACGCGTCCAATCTCGGCTTCCTCGGCCACAATATCGCCGGCATCCGCGATTGGCGGTGGATGCTGGGGTCGGCGCTCGTGCCGGCGGCCCTGCTGCTGATCGGCGGCCTGCTGCTGCCGGAATCGCCGCGATATCTGGTGAGTCGAGGCAAGGATCGTGAGGCGTTCAAAGTACTTACCCTTATTCGCAAGGACGTCGATCAGACGCAGGTGCAGCTCGAGCTCGACGAGATCAAGGCCGTCGCCGCGCAGAACACCAAGGGCGGTGTCCGCGAGCTGTTCCGCATCGCCCGTCCTGCGCTCGTCGCCGCGATCGGCATCATGCTGTTCCAGCAGCTCGTCGGCATCAACTCCGTGATCTATTTCCTGCCGCAGGTGTTCATCAAAGGCTTCGGATTCCCCGAAAACCATGCCATCTGGGTGTCGGTCGGCATTGGCGTGGTCAACTTCGTGGCCACTATCGCGGCCACGCTTATCATGGACAAATTCCCCCGCAAGAAGCTGCTGATCTTCGGATCGGTGACGATGACCATCGCCCTCGCGGTGCTGGCCGTGCTTAACTTCACCGGCGATGTGGCCACGCTGGCCGTGCCGACCATGGTGCTGATCGCCTGCTATATCCTCGGCTTCGCGCTGTCGTGGGGTCCGATCGCATGGGTGCTCATCGGCGAGATCTTCCCGTTGAGCGTGCGCGGCATCGGCAGCTCCTTCGGTTCCGCTGCCAACTGGCTGGGCAATTTCGTGGTCTCCCAGTTCTTCCTCATGCTGCTGGCCATGTTCGGCAACAACGTCGGCGGCCCGTTCACCATCTTTGGCGTGTTCTCCGCGCTGTCCATCCCGTTCGTGCTGCGTTTCGTGCCTGAGACCAAGGGCAAGTCGCTCGAACAGATCGAAGAGGAAATGGTCCGCCGCTGATACGGCGTCGCGGCATCGACGGCCATTGAATGGGGCGGGCACTCCGGAGGAGTATTCACCCCATTCACGTTATTCAACAGCGTTCGTATGAGAAGCGGCGGATTCGATCAAGGCATTCCCGGCTTTCCTCAAGCCATGGCATGCCGATGACGAACACATGCCCCAACGTCTCATGGCGGCGCGGCTTCGGGTCGAACAATTCAAAATCGGCGCCTTTGCGCGACAAGGCGGCGGCCAACGCCAGATTGTCGGCTTCAAGGAAATCGTCGCCGCAGGTGGTGATGAGCAAGGGTGGAAGATCGACGTTGAACGCCAGACCCTCAGCGGTGAGGAACTTCGGATCAGCGGCTTCGAGCCCCGCAAAGAAATCGACGCCCAACATCTGCTCAAGACCGATACGGCGGTTCGGGTCATACCCGACCGTCAGCTTGCGGCCCATGGTCTCCAACGACGCCGAACTGTACGCGCCGCACACCGGAGCGGCACCCGCGAATCGGATGCCGGACGGCTTGTCGACGCCAAACGCAGCCGCGGCTTCCGCATTGTTTTCAATGGCCAAGGTCAGTAGCGTCAACGCGCCACCTGCGGAATCGCCGGTGAGGAACACCGCGTTCGGATTGACCGGATAATCGGCCATATGGGCTGCGATCCAACGCAATGCCGCCTGGATATCGGCCAATTGCCCACGCAAGTCGGTCTGCGGCGCCGGACGATAGTTCAATGAAAACACCGCGAAGCCCTGTTCCGCGAGATGCACGTTGAAATTCCGGTTCAGCTCCTTGTATCCGTAAGTGAATCCGCCGCCATGGATATCGATGTACACCGGCAGGGTGTGCCCACCGCGCAATACCGCGTCATGCGGCAGATACAGGTCGAGCAAATGGCCGCGGCACGCTCCCGCGGCCGTATCGTACCCGCCATCCGGCAGGTAGGCGAGGTCGGCGATTACATCGATGTCTTCCGGCGTGCTCCAGCGTTCGGAACGCGGCGTATCGATGGCGATCGCGCCAAATCGCATTCCCAGAATGCCCGGCAGCAGGTTCTCGGGAACCCCTTCGAGGTCGCCCGTGGTCTCCGTCCAACGTTCCGCGTTCCTGAGCATGTCCTCCGACAGGCCATATTCCGCAGCGAACTTCGCGCGGATGCGCTCCAAGTCCGTCATCCTTGCCGTCCTTTCCTCGACGTGCGTCGCCGATGCTTGTATCGATAGTTCGAGCTTGATTCCATTATCGTGCGATGTTCCGATGCGATGCTCCGATTCCGGCGAGCCAGGCTCCGATGACGGTTTTCGCAGCACCCGCAAACCAGTGGTATGTAACGGTATATATGTTGATTTTATTATGATTGCGACACGCCGAAAACGCATCTGTTGCATCGGCGTACGGTTCGTTTAAAATAAGTCGAGTTTGCGAATCCGAACAGGGGTTTCGGCCGGCGGCGGCATGCCGGTGACGGGACGCTCGACACACGACGGACGTGAATCGTGGCGGCAACGAATGGCCGCAACACCACAACCCAACAACAACCCAACCAAGACCCAAGCAAACAATTCGAAGGAACGCTACGTATGTATGTCGATCCGAAACGCAACCAGCAGGCGGGCAACCTTGCATGGATCCTGCCGTACTGCAAACCCGACCTGCCGCGCGTGGCCGGCGCGGTCGTACTGTTCTGCGTGAACAACACCATGGCCCTCATCATCCCGCTGCTGTCCGGACTGATCGTGGACCGCGTCATCACCCAAGGCCATGTGGACGAACTGACCCGACTGTGCGTCATGATGCTCGTGCTCACCGTGGTGCGTGTCGGCTCCCGTTACGGCTGCCAAATGTGGATGGAACGCTTCGGACAGAACTCCATCTATCGTCTCGTCAGCGACGAATTCGAAAAACTCCACGAACTTGACTTCACCTACTTCAACCACACTCGCACTGGCGACGTCATGAGCCGCATGACGTCCGACACCGACGCCATCCGCCACGCACTGAGCTGGGTGAGCCTGCAAGCGCTTGACTGCGTGGTCATGTTCATCGGCGCGCTCGCCATGATGTTTTCGATTGATTGGCGACTTGCGCTTGCGCTCGCTTGCGTCACGCCACCACTGTTCATTTTGACACGCGGTCTGTCGAAGCATGCACGACCCCTGTTCTTCGATATCCGAAACTCGCTCGCCGAAATGAATTCGATGGTCGAGGAAAACATCGAAGGCAACCGCGTCGTCAAAGCGTTTGTGCGCGAATCGTACGAAACCGAAAAATTTGACGAACGCAACGACGACTATATGCAACGCAACATGGCCCAGGCATACAACAGCCGCAAATACATGCCCTGGCTTGACGGTCTCGGCTTTTCGCTGCAACTTATCACACTCGGTTTCGGCGGCTTTCTCGTCATCAAAGGGTACATGACTCTTGGCAACCTTGTGGCGTTCAACTCATACCTGTGGATGCTTGACAGCCCAATCCGCCAATCCGGATGGCTTACCAACGACTGGCAACGTTTCAACGCGGCATGCATAAAAATCCGTAAGCTGCTCACCGCCGAATCGCGTATTCGCGAAAAGCCGGAGTTTGCGGGGAAAGCCACGCAAAGCACTACGCGAGTCGGTACTCAAGGTACGCAAGGGGCGCAAGCCGCCGATAAATCGGCTAGAATCGCAGGAACCATCGACTTCCAGCACGTCGACTTCGCTTTCCCCGACGATCTGGGGACGCCTGTGCTCAGCGACATCGACTTCCACGTTCCCGCAGGCGCGAAACTCGGAATCCTCGGCGAAACCGGCTCCGGCAAATCGACTCTCGTCAACCTTATCTCCCGTTTCTACGACCCAACCGCCGGTCGTGTGCTCATCGACGGCATCGACGCGCGCGACTGGCCGCTCGCCACGTTGCGATCGCAAGTCTGCATCGTCGCGCAGGATACGTTCCTGTTTTCCGATACGATCGGCAGCAACATCAGCTTTGGCGCGGGCGACCGAAGCAACCGACTTGAGTACAACGGTCAGTACGACGGCCAGCGCAGACGACGTGGTTACGACGAACAGTACGTGCGCCGCATGGCCGCCATTGCCGGCGCGGATGGCTTCATCAGCAGCATGCCGGACGGCTACGATACCGTCGTCGGCGAACGTGGCGTCGGCCTGTCCGGCGGACAGAAGCAGCGACTGAGCTTGGCGCGTGCTCTCGCCGACAATCCGTCGATTCTGATTATGGACGATACGACCAGCGCCGTCGATATGGAAACGGAAGCAGAGATTCAGCGGCACTTGCGCGATTTGGACGAGAAGAAGACGATTGTCACAATCGCCCACCGCATTTCGTCGGTCAAGGATTCCGACTTGATTCTCGTGCTGGAGCATGGGCGCATTGTGGAACGTGGCACGCACGACGAATTGGTGGCCTCGCATGGCCGATATTGGCAGATTTACAGCAAGCAGTTGGGCGTGGATGCCGGCCGCTCGCAGGGATTCGAAGCGTAAGACGCGGGGGAGGATAACATCATGGCACAACGCAACACCTTCCGTGACGATGAAGACCTTGAAGAGAAGATCAATATGCGCGACCTCGCGCGCGTCGGCGTCTACCTGAAACCGTACATGGCCCGCGTGGTCTGGATCCTCATCGTCGTGGCGGCAATGGGTTGCATCAACGTCGTGGAACCGTATCTGACGAAAATCATGATCGACAGTGTCATTCCGGCGAAAAACCTTGCGCTGCTTGGCGAGCTGGTGGCACTGCTGGCGGTGCTCATCGTCATTTACGAATTCGGTTTGCGCTACCGTACTGTGGAAATCACGCGCGTCGGCCAGCTCATGCTTAAAGACATGCGCCGCGACCTGTTTACGCACATTCAGACGTTGCCGTTCAGCTATTTCGACTCGCGTCCGCATGGCAAAATCCTCATCCGCGTGGTCAACTATGTGAACACGCTTTCGGACACCCTGAGCTCCGGTCTGGTCAACGTGATTTCCGACGTGTTCACGTTCTTCATCACGCTAGTGGTCATGTTCGTCGTGGATTGGCGTCTCGCGCTGTACAGTCTCGCGTTGTTCCCGCTGCTCATCGCGTGGGTGCTGGGATTGCAGCATTTCCAGCGTCGCGCGTACCAGGTGCTATCCAATAAGCAGAGCAATCTCAACGCGTTCATCCACGAATCGATCGCCGGCGTGAAGACCACCCAGACGTTCGCGCGCGAGGACACGCAGTTCCGCACATTCCAGGAACAGCAGGGCGCTGTGCGTTCCGCGTGGATGCGTACGGTGCATATCCAGACGCTTATGTGGCCGGGCATCCAGACCATTTCCGTCATGACGATCGCGTTCATCTATTATATGGGCGTCACCGGTTTCGGCGGTGTGGACGTGACCACGGGTGTGCTGATCGCGTTCGTCGGCTACGCGAACAACTTCTGGAACCCGGTGATCAGCATCGGCAACTTCTACAACCAGCTCATCACCTGCTCCGCGTATTTGGAACGTATCTTCGAAACGCTCGACGTGAAGCCGGAAATCACTGATGCGCCCGACGCCGTCGCATTGCCACCGGTCGAGGGTCGCGTCGATTTCAACGACGTCGTCTTTCGCTACGAGGAGGACGGCCGCAACATTTTGAATCTGGTCGATCTGCATGTGAAGCCGGGCGAAACCGTCGCGTTGGTCGGCCCGACAGGAGCGGGCAAAACCACGATTATCAACCTGCTGTCGCGTTTTTACGATGTCTCCGAAGGCTCGGTTGCGATTGACGGGCACGACGTACGTTCCGTCACGCTGGACAGCTTGCGTCGACAGATGGGCGTCATGTTGCAGGACACGTTCATTTTCTCCGGCAACGTGCGTGAGAACATTCGTTACGGCAAGCTGGACGCCACCGACGAGGAAATCGTGGCCGCGGCCAAAGCAGTGCATGCGCACGATTTCATCATGGACTTGCCCGACGGTTACGACACGGTGGTGGAGGAGCGTGGTTCCACGCTTTCCGCCGGCCAACGCCAGCTGATAGCGTTCGCACGCGTGCTGCTTGCCGACCCGCGCATCCTGATTCTTGACGAAGCCACGTCGAACATCGATACGCGTACCGAGGAAGCACTGCAGGCCGGGCTGAACCACCTGCTCAAGGGCCGCACGAGCTTCATCATCGCGCACCGGCTTTCCACCATCGAGAACGCGGATGAAATCTGCTTCATCGACCACGGTCAGATCGTGGAACAGGGCAACCATGCCGAGCTGCTCGCCCGTCATGGCGCCTACTACCGGCTCTACGAATCGCAGTACGCCATGATCAAAGTCTGAGCAGCCGGCCGCCAGCCCCGGCGGCTAGCTGCTCTGCCCCTTAGCCCGTATATCCGCAATCCGAAATGCCTGTCCAACGGTCGTGCAGCCAATGCGCGGCCATCTTGGGCCGGCTGCCGCGGTGGGATTCCCGTCGGACATGCCGCCATGCGGAATGTGCTTTGGAGCAACCCGTGGAATAATGGGCTGTGAGCGTTAACAAGACAACGATGCACTAAGGAGCGCTTGCACTCATGACTACCACCAATCGCACCAGCCATCCAATCGCATTGCGCGACGCCACCGTCACCGACCCGTTCTGGGCATCACGGCAGGAACTCGTGCGCACCCAGGTGATTCCCTACCAGTGGAACGCGCTGAACGACAACGTTCCCGGCGCCGCACCCAGCTACTGCATGCACAACTTCAAGGCCGCCGCCGCGCAGAACGCAGAACACCACAAGGAAGGCAAGGCCTTCGTGCCGCCGAAATACACGTTCCGCGGCTTCGAAGCCCTGCCGGACGACCCGGCGCACCCCGATCCCGACAAGTTCTACGGCTTCGTGTTCCAAGACACTGATTTCTCCAAATGGATCGAAGCGGTCGGCTACTCGCTGACCCACCACCCGGACGCTGACCTTGAAGCGACCGCCGACACCGCCATCGATATCGTCTGCGCGGCGCAGCTCGACAACGGCTACCTGGACACCTACTACATCCTCAACGGCATGGACCGGCACTTCACCAACCTGAAGGACCACCATGAGCTGTACTGCTTCGGCCACCTGACCGAAGGCGCGATCGCCTACTATCAAGCCACCGGCAAACGCAAGCTGCTTGACGCGGCCTGCCGTTTCGCTGATTACATCGATTCCCGATTCGGCACCGCCGACGGCAAGCTGCACGGCTATCCCGGGCACGAAATCGCCGAAATGGCACTTGTCAAACTCGCCGAGACCACCGGCGAACAGCGCTATGCCGACCTCGCCGAATACTTTGTACGCCAACGCGGCCGGCAGCCGCTCTATTTCGAGCTCGAAGACCGCCGCCGCGCCCGGGAGGACGGCCGCAACTACGCGCCGCGCGAGCAGAACTACGCCTACTACCAGGCCGACAAGCCGATCACGGAACAGACGGAGGCCCTCGGACACGCCGTCCGCGCCGCCTACTTCTACGCCGGAGCCGCCGACGTGGCACGCCTGACCGGCGACTCCGACCTGCTGGCATCCTGCGAACGACTATGGCGCAACATCGTCGACCGAAAGCTCTACATCACCGGCGGTATCGGCGCCACACACATGGGGGAGGCCTTCTCCTTCGACTATGATCTGCCGAACGACACCGCCTATTCGGAAAGCTGCGCCGCCATCGCGCTCGCGTTCTTCGCCCGCCGCATGCTGGAAATCCAGCCGAAATCCGAATATGCGGACGTCATGGAATCGGCGCTGTACAACACCACGCTCGCCGGCATGGCACTCGATGGCAAAAGCTTCTTCTACGTGAACCCGCTCGAAGTGGTGCCCGAGGCATGCCATCGCGATGAACGCAAGGCGCACGTCAAGCCGGTGCGCCAGAAGTGGTTCGGATGCGCCTGCTGCCCGCCGAACATCGCACGCATCGTGGAGGACGTGCAGCAGTACGCCTACACGATCGGAGACGACTCATCCACCCTGTATGTGCATCTGTATATGGGCGGCGGCGTCCATGCCAGGCTTTCCGGCGTCGATGTGCGCCTTGACGTCATGTCCGATATGCCCTGGTCCGGCAAGGGATCCGTCGCGGTGGGCTTTGATGCAGGCGATTCTGCTTCCGATGCATCCAAGGACGCGGTCTTCACGATCGCCCTCCGCCTGCCCGCCTGGGCCGGTGGCGAAACCGCTTCCGATGCGGTCACCGTGCGCGGCCGCGACGACATCTCCCGCGTCATCAGAGACGGATACCTGTATCTGACCGGCGCATGGCATGACGGAGACGTCGTCGATTTCGATTTCCCGATGCCGGTCCACATGGTCGCCGCGAATCCGCTCGTGCGCGAGGACGCCGGAAAGGTGGCGTTCGTGCGCGGACCGCTGGCCTACTGCGCGGAAGGTGTCGATAATGGCGCGAACCTGCATCTGCTGCACGCCGATACCGCGCGCATCGCATCCGATCCATCCTGCGTAGTCGTCGACCGCATCGTCTTCCATGCCGGCGCCGTCGCGCAGGACGAGCAGGGGCTCGGCGAGGTGGACGCCGTCGATATGCCGATGACCACGCTGGCGATTCCCGCTTGGCGTGAAGTGGAAGACTCCGCGCAAACCTCCGCGTTGTACCATGATTGGCGTCCCGCCGAACGCAAGACGACGACGGCCACGCTGATTCCATACTTCGCATGGGCCAACCGTGGCGAGAACGAGATGACGGTGTTCCTACGCGGGTGAGCATGACGAGTGACGAAGGGACTGCCCGACAAAGGGGCTGTCCTTGGTTTCGGCAACACCACCAAGAACAAGGATGCGCCAGTCAAGTTCATCGCATATCTCCGCTTCGAGTAGACACGCACGTACGATTTGCCCCATTTACCGCTTAAGCTAGTACCAGGTACGTCAATCGATGCACGTCAATGATCAGGCGGTATCTGAACACGGTTGAGGAGTCGAAGATGATAAGCGGTGCCGGTGCAATGAACCCCGTATGTCCCCGTGAGGACGGGCGTCTCGAATGGGGCAATGGCGTGGTTTCCATGCTGTTCGACACGGCAGGCGATTCCCCCGTCCGATTGTGCAACGTTGCAGGCCGCGGCATGGGGTCCATCGGCGGCCGTGTTACCGACGATGGAAGAACCGTGCTGGAACGTGATCCGCGTCCGATCGTCGAAGTGCGTGCCGCCAACACCGGATCGCAGGACAATCGCCTCACCTTGATCGCCACGGTGGCGGGCAGCGTATTGCGATTCGTCTCGGCCGCCGCCTCCGAGCCGGAGGAAGGGTCCGCCGAACCATATCGTTTGGAGATCGTCCAATTCGCTTCGTATGCGGATCTGGAACCGCACGGGCGTGTGTTCGAACCGGCCGCCGCCGAACGGGCCGAAGCCGCCGCGCAGCCCTCGCCGGAAGCCGTCCGCCATGCCGACGCCACAGCTGGACTGGTAGTCACTTCCGTATTCGAAGCGTTCCCGGGACTGTCCGCAGTGCGTACCTACACGCGGTTGAGCTCCGCGCGCCCGCTGCCCATCGAAGCGGTGTCGTCGTTGAATCTGACGGTGCCGATGCGCGTCAACTGCGGCAAAATCGACCATTCCCGCGTATTCTGGGGAGACTCCGCGTGGGCGGTGGAAAACGATTGGCGCAGCCGTCCGCTGCGCGACGTATCGGTGCGCAATCGCAATCAAGTCATCAATCCCGGCCAGTCCAGCTCGCGATTCGCCATGAGCTCCGCCTCCACATGGAGCACCGGCGTGCATGAGCCGGCCGGCATCGTACAGGTCGAGGGCTCGCGCCGCCAATCGCGCGACTTCTCCGTAATGTGGCAGATCGAGCACAACGGCCCATGGGAATGGGAGATCGGCGAGGATGATCCCGGTTTGCACATCAGCGCGTTCGGACCGGAATATCAGGACCACCATTGGTATACGGAGCTGGGTGAAGGCCACGATTTCGAATCGGTGCCGGTCTCCTTCGCGATCTCGGCCGGCGATTGGCAGCAGTCCGTCGCCGAAATGACATTGCAGCGCCGTGCGTTGCGTGCCGCCAAGGCTCGCGAATTGGGTCGTTCCGAGCAGTTCGAACGCACGCAGGGACTCGTCATCTACAACGATTACATGAACACCCTGTTCGGCGACCCGCGCTTGGAGAAGGAGCTGCCGCTCGTCGAGGGCGCGGCACGCGTCGGCGCGGACATCTTCTGCATCGACGCCGGCTGGTACGACAGCACGGACGGCGGTTGGTGGGACATGGTCGGAGAATGGCAGGCCTCCACGAACCGTTTCGGCGAAGCTGGACTCAAGGGTTTGGCCGACACCATCCGCGCGCATGGCATGGGCTTGGGATTGTGGCTCGAGCCTGAGGCGATCGGTGTGAAATCGCCGCTCGCCCAAAGTCTGCCCGATGACGCGTTCTTCCAGCGCCACGGTGTGCGCGTCTGCGATTCGGGCCGGTACCTGCTTGACTTCCGCTCGCCCGCCGCACGCGAGCACGTCACTCGCACCGTCGACCGGCTGATTGACGATTTCGGCGCGGTCTTCTTCAAATTCGACTACAACACCGTCCCCGGCGTCGGCACTGATCTCGACGCCGAATCCGCCGGCGCTGGCCTGCTCGGCCACTGCCGTGCCTATTTGGATTGGCTGGACGACCTGCGCCGCCGCCATCCGGACGTTATGATCGAAAACTGCGGTTCCGGTGCGATGCGCGCCGATTACGCGCAGTTGCAACGATTGGACCTGCAATCCACCTCCGACCAGTGTGATCCGCTGATTTACGCCGCGATCGCCGCCGGCGCCGGACTGACGATCCTGCCGGAACAGCAAGGCAACTGGGGTTACGCCCAGCAGGAGATGGACGATGAGACCGCCGTCTTCACGCTGGCCACGGGCATACTCGGCAGGTTGTACCTGTCCGGATTCATTGACCGCATGGACGAGCATCGGCTTGCCTTGGTGCGGGATGCGGTGGCCTTGCACCGCCGTGTGCTGACCGAGCAGCAGGAATTGGTGCCGTTCTGGCCGGCCCGTCTGCCTGATTTCGATGGCGATTGGCTCGTCGTCGGTCTGCGCCATCCGTCATTCCTCCCGTCGGAGGACGACGATCCGTGCGATTACATCATCGTCTGGCGACGTGGCGGCACGCCTTCCGTGAACGTGCCGCTGTCCGAGGACTGCCATATCGAGCAGATCTTCCCGAATCCGGCCGTTCCCGAGCATGCGCCCGACGCCAAGCCGTGGACCGTCGAGCGCATGGACCCCGAGACGGTCCGGCTCAACGCGGCCACCTCCAAGCAGCCGTCCGCCCGCATCTTCGCCATCCGCCGCGCCTGAGCGGTTGCGACGGATGGGCAATCGCGCCGCCTACAGGGCGAAGGCGGTTTCGATGGCGTCGTATTCGGCGGCCGTGATCGGCAGAATCGCGCCGTGACGCTTCTTCAGCGCGCCGAAATCGATATCGTCTGCGCGCTGCCAATCGGCCGGATCATGCGAGGCGAGCGAGGCGGCGCGGAACGACAGGTAGCCCTTGGACTCCGCGTACTGGTCGCACATCAGGCCGAATGGCATGGTCCTGCCGTTGATCACCTTCACGTCTTCGTCGTTGTAACGGAACAGTTCCGGCCCTTCCAAGTAGTGCATGGAATACCGGCCATTGCCGAAGATGTCGGTGAGCGTGCCCACATACGACCACTCATTCGGGTCGTCGGTGCGCAGCACCTCGTAGGTCGTCGCATACGGGTTACGGGTGCGTTCGATGGTGATTTCCGAGTCCTTGGACGCGCGGTACCACCAGCCGTCATCGTCGCGCAGCATGGTCGAATCGATGATCACATTCTTACGATCGATCCACTTGACCGGATCGGAGAACACCCTGAAATCAACGGTCGTCGCATAATACACATTCGTCGGATCGCCGAGCTCGTTGGCCAACGGATCCGCGGAGCTTTCGGCGTTGCTCTTCGTGGACCAGAACACGATCCACTGCCCGCGATCCGGATCCCAATTCGCCTCCGGAGCCCAAGCCATGCCAGCGTCCGGAATCTTCGAGGCCACGTCCACCAGGCGCGGCTCGCTCCAATGGACCAGGTCAGGGGAGTCCCAGATCACCAGGCCGGTCGATCCATTCGTGGTGGCGCCATCGTTCGGCCCCCAGCCGCCACGGTAATAGATGCTCAAATCGGTGGCCACAATGTGGAATCCACCACGTGGGTCGCGCACAATATGCGGGTCGCGCACGCCCTTCTCGCCGCCTAGCCACGTCAACGCCGGACTGCCGGCCGGGCGCAGATCCCTCCAATGCACGCCGTCGCGGCTCAGCGCGAAGTACAGCTGTTCGTCGGTGGGATTGCGTTCCTCGCCGATGAAATGCACGAACAGATAGGCCTGGGTGTCGATGCTCATGATGCTCCTAGAGATTCCTTGATGAATGATGGCGATTGATTCCGATTGAGTGATTCCGATTGAGTGGGATTGGCCGCGAAGGCTGCTGCCTATGGCGGATTGCCTGCCATCGGGACGTCATCCTCAGACCGCGGTCGATTCCCGGTCCACCAGCTGGTAGCCGATGATGGCCCGTCTTGGCGGCAACGCCTCGTCTGTTCCATGATCGATACGTTCGGACAGCATATCGACCGAGAATTTCGCAAGCTGCGTGAAATCGACCTGGATGGTGCTCAACGCCGGCGTCGTGTACGAGCCGGAGGTCACGCCGTCGAAACCGATCACCTTCACGTCCTGCGGCACGCGCAGCCCGCGGTCCGCGAGCCCGCGTATCACGCCGAACGCCGCGAAATCGTTGGCGCAGCACGCGCCGTCGAACTCGGTGCCACCATGTCCGCTCCGTGCGGCGAGAATACGTTCCGCAATCGCATGCCCGGCGATGATGCCATTGGCCACATCCCCGGCTTCGAACACCATCGACTCGTCATAGGGCAGTCCGGCGTCGGACAGCGCTCCGCATGCGCCGCGCAATCGCAGAGCGAACGCGTTCTGGGCATGCGCCAGATCGGCGCGGGGGGCGAACCGGTGGCCGACGATCGCGATATTGCGGCATCCGCGGTCGATGAGATGCTGCATCGCCGCGCGTTCGGCCTCCTCGTTGGGGAAGTTCACGGCATCGACGGTCGGCGTCTCCTCGCAGGCGTCCAGCAGCACGAATGGTCTGCCGCCATTGAGTTTGGACAGCGGCACATTTGTGCCCAAGCCTGTGGCGTGCAGAATCTCGCCATCGAACAGCTGCCCGGAGAACGGATTGCTGCTCAGCGCGTGCTCGGCAGCGTCCGGCGAATACTGCGTCTGCTCGATGAATGGAATAAGTCCGCGGGACACGATTTCGTTGCTCAACGCCTGCGTGAGCTTTGAATAGAACGGCGAATCGAATTCGTTGACGATGACGTGGATGATGTTGCTGCGGCCCGATTTGAGCATGCTGGCCGTCAGATTGATGCGGTAATTGAGTTTCTTCGCTGCGGCGATCACTTTGGCGCGGGTCGATTCCTTGACGCCTGGCTTGCCGCGCAGCGCGTTCGACGCGGTCATGGGGGAGACGCCCGCTTCCGCGGCCACGTCGCGTAGCGTCGGTGTGCTGCTGGTCATATGCCGCTCCTTGAAAACTTATGATTGATATGTAACGATATTATATTCTCTTGATTCTGTAAAATCGTTGCAAATACAAAGACTCACCGATATATTGCCTCCATTGCGGATGATTGGATTTGCGCTAGTATGTGTAACGATACATATACGGTTCGCATGACGGCGTCCTGCTTTCCGCGACACAGCCCCCATAGCGATCCCGAACGAAAAGAGAGGTTCGATGACGATCCCAACCACCGTTTCCGTCGCCCCGGCTGACGAATATCCGGCTGACGGCCACACCATGACCGACAAACTCACCGCCACACTCGACAAAGCGGGCGTGCGCGCCATCAGCACCGACCTGTGGGGCATCTTCTTCGAAGACATTAGCTACTCCGGCGACGGCGGCCTCAACGCCGACCTCGTGCAGAACGGCGCCTTCGAATACAACCGCGCCGACTCCATCGATTGGAGCAACTACAGCTTCTGGCGCAAAATCGTGCCGGAAGGCTCGTTCGCCGCGTTCTGCATCCATGACAACGACCCGGTCGCCACCGAAAACCCGCATTACGCGACGGTGGAAGTCGAACACGCCCCTGCCGCGCTGGACAACACCGGCTGGGACGGCATGGTGTTCCGCGCCGGAGAAACCTACGATTTCACCGCCTGGATGCGCGTGCGATCGGAAAGCGCGATGCCGGTGACGGTCTCGCTGCGCGGAGACGACGGCAGCATCATCGCCGAAACCACCATCACCGTCTCAGCCTCGGCATGGACGACATACCAAGCCTCGCTGACCGTTCCTGAGCACGGCGATGCCGGCTCGAGCGTGGCCACACAGGGCACATTGCGCCTGACCTTCGACGGCGAAGGCGTCATCGACCTCGACTTCGTCACCTTGGAGCCACGCACCACCTACCGCGGCCTCAAGCACTTCCGCCCGGATTTGGTGGAGGCGCTCGCCGACCTCAAACCACGATTCATGCGATTCCCCGGCGGCTGCATCACCCACGGCCTCGGCATGGACAACATGTACCACTGGGACCGCACCATTGGACCGGTCGAGCATCGTCCGCACAACTTCAACCTCTGGGGCTACCACCAGTCATTCCGCATCGGCTACTACGAATACCTGTGCCTGTGCGAAACTATCGGCGCCAAGCCGCTGCCGGTGCTGCCCGCCGGCGTGAGCTGCCAAAACACCAGCCAAGGCCCGGTGCCGGTGGCGCAGGAGGATATGCCCGCTTACATCGATGAAGTGCTCCACCTCATCGAATTCTGCAACGGCAGCACCGCCACCGAATGGGGTGCCAAGCGCGCCGCCATGGGCCATCCGGAGCCGTTCGGCCTCGAATACCTCGGCATCGGCAACGAGGATCTCATCGACGACGTGTTCAAAAACCGCTTCCAGCAGATTTTCGACGCCGTCAAAGCCGCATATCCGGACATCGTCGTCGTCGGCACCGTCGGTCCCGCCCCCAGCGGTCAGGATTATGAGGAAGGCTGGAAGTACGCGCGCGAAGCGGGTCTGCCGATCGTCGACGAACATTCCTACCAGTCGTCCAGCTGGTGGTTCCACAACCTCGACCACTACGACCACACGGACCGCAAGGGGCCGAAGGTCTACCTCGGCGAATACGGCTCCTGGAACACCCAACTGATCAACGGCCTGTCCGAAGCGGCCTTCATGGGACGCATGGAACTCAACGGCGATGTGGTGGCCATGGCCTCCTACGCCCCGCTGTTCGCCAAGAATGGGCACCATAGCTGGAATCCGGACCTCATCTACTTCGACAACGAACGCGCCTACCATCCCTACAGCTATTGGGTGCAGCAGATGTACGCCACCACCACGGCCGACACCGCGTGGCCCGTCACCGTCGAAGGCCCGTCCACGCTGCGCCGCACCCTGCCGGACACCGTGAGACTGCGCATCGCGGGCAACGCCAAAGCCGACCTTAACAATCTTGTCATCACCACCGCATCCGGGGAGACGATTAATCTCGGCAACGTGGCCTACGATGGCAGAACCATCGACACCGCCCTCGATCTGCACGCTGATTCCTACAGTATCGACACTACCGTCGTCTATTACGAGGGACGATGGGGCATGGACCTCATCTGTGGCGATATCGACGGCAAGAACCACAACATCATCTCACTTGGTCGAGGACACAGCGTGCGCGTGGTCCGCGACGGCACCGCCTACGCGCTTGCCGGCACCGAAGTCTCCATGAACGAAGTGCGACCGGGCACCACTTGGCAGGTGCACGTTGACGTCACCGATCGCGGCCAAGCCATGAAGCTGTACATCGATGGAACGCTGATTGCGGATGGCACGGAGGTTAAGGACGAGCCAAGGCGTACCGTCACCGTATCACGTAATGACAAAGCCGGAGAGACCTACGTGCGCGTGGTCAATGCCATGGACGCGCCAATAAGCGTCGACCTACGTCAGATTCTTGCCGAGTTGAATATTTCCACAGCATCGGCGGCATCCGCCACGGCCACCGTCCTAGCCGGAGACAATCCGTATGCGGGACAGGTCGGTGAGGAATCACCGACCAGGCCGCGGCAGACCGCGATTGATCTGACAGACGGCGACTACACGGCATCGGCATGGTCGTTCACCACCATCACGATTAAGTGACGTGTATGCCGCGAAACGGGCGGACCCTCGTTTGAACCCTCGAACGAGAGTTCGCCCGCAGTGCAGGGCCAATCGGGACTAATCTGGAAAACATGAGCAAGCACCACCGCAATCGTAATTGGGCCCCGGCCCCACAGCCGCTGCCCGAAGACGCGCACGTCATCGACAACCACACCCACGTCGCATCCGTCGTGCCCTTCTCCCAAGCCATGAGTCACGAAGCCATGGAAAAAGGCCAAGGCGAAGTACCCGTCTACAGCGTCGACGAACTGCTGGAACAAGCCCAGAAAGTCGGCGTCGAAGGCGTAATCGACTGCGGTTGCGAGCTGCCCAACCTCATGACCGCCATCGACATGGCCCGCGAGCATCCCGGAACCGTGCACGCCGCAATCGCCATACACCCCAACGAAGCCGTGCTGCACGGCCACCGCGGCGCACCCGGCCCCGACGGCCTGCCCATCAAATACAAGCCCTGGCACGACATCCCCTTCGACGAAGCCATGGCCGAAGTGCACCGCCTCGCCACCACCTACCCCAACCAGGTCGTCGCCATCGGAGAAACCGGCATGGACCTGTTTCGTACCGGCGAATCCGCCAAGGAACTGCAACGCGAGGCGTTCCGCGCCCACGTCGCGCTCGCCAAGGAACTCAACCTGCCCATGCAAATCCATGACCGCGACTCGCACAAGGAAGTCATCGAAACGTTGCTCGCCGACGGAGCCCCCGAACGTACTGTGTTCCACAGCTACTCCGGCGACGCCGAAATGGGCGAAATCGCCCGCGAAAACGGTTGGTATCTCAGCCTTTCCGGCACATCCAGCTACAAAGGCAACGACGGAATCCGCGAATCGGCGAAACTCGTCGGCATGAGCCACGTCATGGTCGAAACCGATGCCCCCTACTTAAGTCCGATGCCCTACCGCGGCCGCACCAACGCGCCGTATATGATCCCGTACACCCTGCAGGCGCTCGCCGACTATCTTGACAGACCGTTGGCTGAAATCGCCAAAGCCACGCGTGAAACGACGCGCGAAGTGTACGGCATCTAAAAAGAATGGCGATTTCGCGGTAATCCCGTGGCGGTTCCGTGACGGTCGCATGGGCCTCAACGTAACAGTTGCGTAATCGCCAGAAAATAAGCAAAATACAAACGATTAAGCATATGTGAATTTCATGCGTGACGTGCCGAATCACGTGTGAAGATTTGACAATGGTTTGCCAAGCTCCTAGTGTCACACCTTGCGTTTTATTTTGGGGAGCGGGTTGGAAGGCCCGCCACTTGGAGGAAGCGTTATGGCTAACGAGCCGAACGAAGAAGAACAGCCGCTGCTTCACGCAGCGACGTACACGCAGGCGCCAAAGGTCTCGCACAAGGTCCTGACCAAGGAGGAGCGCCAGACGCTCATCAAGGAGCACGAGGCGCAGCAGCAGGAAGCCGCGAAACTTGACGAGGCCGCCAGCAAGGGCCGCATCGGCCGCTGGTGGAGCCGTCTCCAGTCCGGCCCGGACAAAATCACGCCGGCCATGGCCATCGTGGCGCTTGGCGTGGTATACGGCGACATCGGTACCTCGCCGCTGTACACCATGCAGACGTTCCTCAACGGCCAAGGCGGTTTGGCGCATACGGATCGCGCCGCGGTGCTGGGCATCCTGTCGCTGGTCTTCTGGTCGATCACGCTGATCACCACCGTCAAATACGTGTTCATCGCCATGCGCATCGACAACAACGGCGAAGGCGGCATCTTCGCACTGTATTCGCTGATCCGCAAATATGGGGCATGGCTTGCGATTCCCGCCATGCTGGGCGGCGCCGCGTTCCTCGCCGATTCCGTGCTTACGCCGGCCGTCTCGATCAGCTCGGCAGTGGAAGGCTTGGAAACACTGCCGCTGCTGGAACCGATCATGAGCGAAAACAAAGAACTGACGCTGATGATCACCATTGTGATCATCGTCTGCCTGTTCGCAGTGCAGTCGCGCGGTACCGAACGCATCGGCCGCACGTTCGGCACGGTGGTCATGATCTGGTTCTCGTTCCTCGCCGTCGTCGGCTTGGTGAACCTGAGCTCCGATTGGAGCGTGCTTGAAGCGCTGAATCCGGTGTACGGCGTGGAGTTCCTCTTCAGCCACCACAATGCGGCAGGCCTCGCCGTCATGGGCACCGTGTTCCTGTCCACCACCGGCGCCGAAGCGCTGTATTCCGACATGGGCCACGTCGGCCGCGGCAACATCTACTTCACGTGGCCGTTCATCAAGATCGCCCTTGTGCTCTGCTATTTCGGCCAGGGCGCGTGGATGCTCAACCATTGGGACGACACCGCGTACAACCACATGCACGGCCTCAATCCGTTCTTCGAAATGATGACCCCGTCCGTACGCTACGTGGCGGTGCTGCTGTCCGTGTGCGCCGGCGTGATCGCTTCGCAGGCGTTGATCACCGGCGCCTACACCATGGTTTCCGAAGCGACGCGACTCAACTGGATGCCCCACCTGCAGGTGCGCTATCCGGCTCGTACCCGCGGCCAGCTGTACATTCCGGTGGTCAACGCCGTGCTGTGCGTCTCCACCCTGCTGGTTTTGGCGATGTTCCGCGATTCGGAGCATATTTCCGCCGCGTACGGCCTGGCATTGACCGTCACGATGATCACCACGACGATTCTGCTGGCCGTCTACATTTGGCACGATGGCAAGCGCGTCGGCGCGGTCGTGTTCACAGTGGTGTTCCTGGCCATCCAGTTCCTGTTCTTCTTCGCTTCGATGGCGAAGTTCCTGCACGGTGGCTGGTTCACCATGCTGCTGACATTGGCGATTCTGCTGATTATGTACACGTGGAACGAAGGCACGAAGCTGGAACGCGCGCAACGCCGGCATATGCAGCCCGCCGATTGCGTGCCGGTTCTGAAGCAGCTTCATGAGGACGATTCGATTCCGTATTTCACGGACAACATCGTCTATCTGACGTCCGATCCGGAAATGAAGCGTGTCGATACCGACATCTTCTTCTCGATTTTCGCGGACCATCCGAAGCGCGCCCGCGCATGGTGGGCGGTGTCGGTGGAAACGTCCGACAACCCGTTCACGCGCGAGTATTCGGTGGAGAATTTCGGCACGGACTTCCTGTTCCGCGTGCGTATTCGCTTGGGCTTCAAGGTGTCGCAGTCGATTCCTGCATACATCCACCAGATCATGAACGATCTGTCGAAGTCCGGCGATCTGCCCAAGCAGACCACCCGCTACCCGAAGCTGGATGCCGATCCGAACATCGGACCTATCCGCTACGTGCTGATTCACAAGGCGTTGATGCCCGAGTCGAAGGTGTCCCAGAAGGGCGCGATCTCACTGCAGATCAAGTACGCGATTCGTCATTTGGCCGGCTCTCCGGTCAAATGGTTCGGACTCGCTCCCTACAATCCGCTGATTGAGATTCAGCCGCTGTTCCTCGCCACCGAGCGTCCGCCGCGTCTGAAGCGCGTGTGAATCCGCTCTGCGAGCACGGCTTATCTACGCAAGGAGGGCTGGGACATTTCGTTTGTGACCGTAGGCTTGGCCGAACGGCCTTGAGTGTGTCACGAACAAGATGCCCCAGCCCTTTTCCTTTTGCTGAATACCGCCAAGTCCGCAGGAGGACCGGCATATCCTATTACCGACACGCTCCGGGCCGCTCAGGCCGAGTTTTTACGGTCTGCAACAGGATATGTCGGTCCTCCTGCTCGTTTGCGGGACAACTTACGTTCGTGACGTGCGTTTTGCGACGTGCGATGCGTATGAATCGGCGGCTGAATCGCAGGCTATAACCAACTCCGATAACGGCACGCGCGCGTCGAAACCTGCCGTCGCTAAAGTAATCAACCATGTGCAGATTACTTGGATTCGCGACGGCAGGCAGCAACACCAACCTCAATGGCGTGCTCGGCATGCAGAACGTGCGCGATTTCCGAAATCTGAGCGAGATCCACAACGACGGCTGGGGCGCCGCGCTGATCACCGTGCCAGACGAATCGCCATACCGTCGCGACGGCGGTGCGCCGACTCCGGAAACCGGCACCGCGATCTACAAAAACACCATCGCCGCCCGTCATGATCCGATTTTCGACGAGCTCGCCAACACTCCGGCGCGCGGCGGCCTGTGGCACCTGCGCCTGGCCAGCTCCAACCTGCCGCTGATTCTTGAGAACCAGCAGCCCTTCTATGCGAACGGCCTGAGCTTCATCCACAATGGCGACATTTCTGACGACCAGGGCCGCAACATCATTACGAACCGTGCATTCCCGGTCGATCCGAGCATCGTGCAGTCCACTGGCGGCCGTTCCGATTCCGCCATTTTCTTCGCCGTCATCCTGCAATACATCGGCTTTGGCTTCGCACTCGACGAGGCGGTGGCGCAGGCCGTGCGTGAACTGCGCAAAAGCTATCCGAAGTCCAGCTACAACTGCATGATCCAAAGCCAGGACCAGTTCATCGCCCTGTGCGCGGCCGGACGTGAGGTCACGTCCAAGCGCATCGTCGAAATCTACGACCAGTACGGTCGCGGCGAGCAGGCGCGCGACTATCGCGTGCTGCGCTACCGTGCGCTCGGCGGAAACGACGATCAGTCGAAGGGCGTGGTCGTGGCCAGCTCCGGTTTCGACCAGCGCGCCGAAGACGGCTGGACCCGCCTCGAAAACGACCAGATGATCGTGGCTTCCAACCGCACCGGCGAATTCCGCGTCCGTTCCATCTGATTTTCCGCACATAACGTCCCCGCGTATCGTGCCGTCCGCTGCGGGCAGCTGATGAATGCTCGTTTTAAGGCGGCATTCCTTGGAACATCGTTGACAAGACGGAGAAACCGTTGAATCCGTGTCCGTTCCGGGATTTATCTGGCGTGGTGTATGAATCCCTTCGGCTGTTGGGAACCGTTTTGGAAACTGCGTCAGGAACCGTATGCTGGGCGTGATGGAACGTGCCTAAGATGGGCGTATGACGAACGAATCGAACGAAACAACCGAATCGAACAAGCCGACGACCGGCTATATCCCCACTCTTGCGCAAGTGGATGAGCTACATCGCAAAATCGCGCAATCGCAAGCCGCATACGACCTTATCCACGGCCATTGCGTGGTCGTGGCCGACATCGCCCGCCGCATGGCCCGCCGGCAGAACGCGCTGTTCACCCGCCGCTGCACCCTGCCGACGGACGCTCCCGAAAAGACCGGCGACTTCGGGCTGGAACTGACGAAAGACAATACCGGCGAGGAATCGCTCGGCATGTTGCACATGCCTGCGGTGCCGTCCACGGAAGGGCTGACCGGAGGTACCGTTCCGCCGCGGCTCATCGACGAGCATCTGGTGGTCATTGGCGGTTTGCTGCACGACATCGGCACGTATTTCCTGCTCAAGCAGGACGGTTCCGACGGCGAACCGCTCAAATTCGACGGTCCGCACTATGTTCAGCACGGGCTCAAGGGCTACGAATACTTGCTGAACGAGGGCGTTGACGAATCGATCGCCCAGTTCGCACGCAACCACACAGGTGTGGGCCTCACCCGCGAAACCGTGGAATCGCAGGGATTGCCGTTGCCCCCGGCCGACTACGTGCCGATGAACCTCGAGCAGGAGGTCGTCATGGTGGCGGACAAGTACAACAGCAAGTCGATTCCGCCGAAGTTCCTGACCGCCGAAGCCTACACGCGCAAGGCCGCCCGTTTCGGCGAAAGCAACAAGCGCGAATGGCTGCGCCTTCTGGAACGTTACGGCGTCCTCGACGTCAAACCGCTCGCCGAGCAGTATCACATGCGCATCGCTGAGTAGCGAACCTACTTATCTCGCTTATGAATGGCGGATTTCGGTGTCTGCCGGATGCTATCTCGCTTATGAATGGCGGGTGTCTCAGAAAGACTAGGTGTTAGGGGGCAAGTTCAATCCCCTCTAAGTCTCATGCGGCAAAACCATCCGCCATCTATAAGCGAGATAGCACGCGTCGAGCGGAAAAATCCGCCATTCATAAGCGAGATACGCCCGAAAATTCCTCGAAGCCTGGCCGCCGCCCGAGTTTTGCGCACTGAAAGCCGCTATCTGTGGCACTTCTCTTTCCCGCCATACATTAGGGGGCATAAAACCGCCCCTCTAACTCACGATGCGTCAAACAACCTGCCACACATAGCGGTTTTGAGATTCCAAAGATGAAAGAGTCTGCCACACGTAGCGCATGACATGTTTTTAGCGGTGTGTCACCGCGAACCAGCGCGAATCGGCACGAACCAGGACCAGCACGAAAAAAGCCTTGCGGACTGGCATGCAACACCAGTCCGCAAGGCTTTCGCCTCGCAGAACGCCGCTCGCTACTCAAGCTCCGCGCAATGTTCCATCTGATCGGCGACCTCCGGATTATCGGTCACCACAATAATCGCACGCTTACGATCCTCATCGCGCTTGGCCTTCTTCAGCAGCCCCAGCACCACGGCGGCGTCGTCACGGTTCAATCCAGCGGTCGGCTCGTCGGCAATAATCACCTCCGCCTCGCAGCTCAGCGCACGCGCGATGGCCACGCGACGCTGGTCCAACGCACTCATCTTGCCCACCGGCAGACCGGAAGTCACTTCCTCGAATCCCACGCGCTTGAGCAGCTCGCGCGCAATCACCGGCTTGGGCTGCAGGAAATTGCGGTTCGACGCGTCCATGGCGTACAGCACGTTGCCTTCCGCGTCAAGGTCGCCGCGCACGGCGAACCGCTGCGGAATGAAACCGATGCGGTGTCCAAGCACGTCGACCGGTGTCGCGTCGGCGAGGTTCGTGCTTTTGTGCATCACGTTGCCGCTGGTCGTCCGCATCATGCCGACCATGGTGGCCACCAGCGCCTGATGCTGTTCGACATCTTCGGCATCCACCAGCACCGCGTGGGTCGCGCCGGCATGGAACGCCAGGGAAACGTCGTCGAGCACGTCACGTCCGGTTTTGCGGTTGTGCACCGTCACATGGTCGAGCGCGAATGTCGGGTTCGCTTTGAAGAAGAATGCGTCCTTCTTGCGATGATGTTTGATTTCGCGGTCGATCTGCGATGACACGCTGGTTGCGGAGTCCGCCTGTACGGTTTCGTGCTGGTCGAGCGACTGTTCGTCGTCGGTCGCGCCCAATGCGAGCGTTTCGTTCACGCGATTCGCGTTGTCGCTGGCAACGCTGTCTTCCGTGGCGATGCCTTCCGTATTTTCCGCGTTTTCTGCCGATTCGGTTGCGATGGAATCGCCTCCATCGTCATACACCACCGCGAAATCGACCGATTCGATCGACGTGGCCATATCGGTTTCGCCCGCCTCGATGTCCGCGTTTTCCGCAGCATCGTTGTTCAATGCTTCGGTTTCGTTGTCTTTCACGTCTTTCTCGCTCATGCGTTCACCTCCGTACGTTCCGTCGACTCGACTGTTTCCTCCGGCTCGTCTGCGTTCTTCGCTTCGGCAGATTCGTTCGAATCGTCAGAACGGCCTGCGAACAGCTGACCCAAATCGAAGAATCCCACGCGCATGAACGCGATGATGCCCAGAACCAGGCAGGCGCCCAGTCCGTACCAGATCATGTTCCACACGGATGCGGATGTGATGGCCACAGCCTGTCCACCGGCCCATGCGGTGCCAAGCGGCTTGGCCAGCAGCGCGCCGGCAATCAATCCGATTGCCCAGCCTGGAACGGTCATCATGAACGTTTCCAGCATGAATTGCCATCCCAAACGTCCCTTGGTGACGCCGGAAACCATCGCCATGCCGATTTCGTCACGGCGTCCACCGATCGCGGCCCACAGCACCAATGCCAGCAGCGCGAGCCCGCCGACGATCAGGGTCGCCAACAACGCCGTGCGCGCGGCCTTGGCGGCGGCGTCCAGCGGTGCGATGCGCTTCTTGTACGCATCAAGCGACGGCGATGAGATTGTGAACTTCGACGTGTCCAGCTTGGCCTTTGTCACCAGTCGCACGAACTTGTTGTATGTGGCCGGATCGGTCAGCGTGAAGATGATGTTGAGGTTCGGGATGGCCCAGCCCTTGGTGCCGGCCACATCCAGACCGCTTTGCGCGAAGTTGATGTACGACGTGTACACCACGTTCTCGCGGTTGTCTTTCGCGTATTTCGCGTCGGAACCGTATCCGGCCGGCGTCTCGCCGGTGTACTCGTAGATGCCGCGCACGGTGAATTTGTAGGTTTCGGAAGCCTTCGTCGGATTGCCGACGGTCACCTTGTCGCCCACTTTGAGATTGTTCTTCTTGGCCACTGCCTGAGAGACCAGCACGCCGTCGTTGGCCGTCTTGTAGTTCAGCTGCTTGCCCTTGACCACTTTGAACGTGCCGTAGTCGTTGATTTTCGCCGCATCGTTCGTGTAGAAGGCTTGCAACGTCAGGTTGCCGCCGGTCTTGTCCTCGCTCGTGTCGCTTTTCGCCGCGATCGCCTGCAGCGACTTGCTGGCGCGCACCGGCACCGACGTGGCGAGCGTGTATTCGAACGTCAAGTTGTTCTTCTGCACCGCTTCCGCGTACTTGGTGTACATGTCCCACGTCATGTAATTGGCGGTGTAATTGGAGTCCGCACCGTCGCGTTTCGCAGTGACTTTCGCGCTCGGCCGAATTACCGCCGAAGCTTTCTGCGATTGGTATGTTTCGTTATTCGCCTTGTCGTCGGCTCTCAGCACCGCCAGATCCACGGCGGCTGAGAACGACACCAGCAGTGCAAGCAAAGCCGTCAGCGCGGTACGCCATTTGACGCGACCGAGCGCAGCCCATGCGTTCTTGAGAACGAACATGCGGTACTTCTCCAGTTCTCTGTAGTTACGCGTCGACGCATGCCGACGCCAGCGTTGGCCGGGACGCACACAGTCAAGCAACGACAGCGAGTACGCTCACAGCGCAATGCGCCCCGTGCAATCATCCTGCCCATCCAACGTGATTGTTTTCTTGCGCAACACTGTTATACCTCTGTGTGAAGTCTGAATACTTCCTGAAAATCGAAGGTTGGATAAGCGGCGATTTTGTTCCTGCTCGCGCTCGTCTCCGCTCTACGTCCGCCTATTCTTCCCGCGTTCCACGTCCGTCTTGCGCCCATCCCGCGCATGTTCCATCCGTTTTTAGATGCCTTTCCAGCTTTTGTTGCCGCACGGTCCAGTTTTGGATTACAAAATGCAGGTGCGATTGCGATTTGTGGCTTGCTTTCGCGGCTTCGGCTACGATGGATGGCGATGAAGCAGCACAGCACAGACAATACGATTCCCACAGCGGCCGACGACGCAGTCGATGAAGCCGACAGCGCAGTCGCCGCAAGCAAGACGACAGACGAAACGACGGCTAAAACGACGGACAAGATATCAAGCAAGACAACGAACGATACTTTGCCTTTGCCTTGCGATTCCGCCGTTCCCCGCTTATCCCGCATCGCACTGCCGGTCTGTTCCGCCATCGGCGTCGCGCTCGCCGCTGCGATCGTATGGGCTTGGTTTCCGCACGGTTCCGCCGCTTGGACGAACCCATTGCACGAAATCGACGCGCCCGCGCACTATTACTTCATCCGCAAGATCCTCGGCGAAGGCGTCGGCGCGGCCACCCACCTGTGGCCGAACGACGAATACTATCCGCCGTTGTTCCATCTGCTTGCAGCCGGCATGATTAAGCTCGCCAGCTTGTTCGGCGTCAATCTGTCGATTTACGCCGCGTTCAACACGGTCTGGCTGGCATCATCCGGCTTGGTTTGGCCGATTGCGATTCAGCTGTACGCTTCCTATTTCACGCGTCGCCTGTCGCATTCGGCACAGTCCGTATGCTCCCCCCGATTTGCGAACGCGCGAAAGTCCTCGGCCCGCAATGTCGCGTCTGTCGTAGTTCCGCTATTCCCCACGATACTCGCGCTCATCATCCCCCCGCTCGCCGTCGCTTCCGCCTCGCACCCCTTCCAAATGCTGGCTTCCGGTCCGCTGATCGCCTTCGGCCTGGCCGCCACGCTTCTGCCGTTCTGGCTGTACGCCACACTTCGCCTGCTCGACGCGCTCGCCACCCGCGAACACCTCGTCAAATGGATCATATGGTTCTTCGTCACTGCCGGCGTCTGCATGTTCGCCCATCCGCGCATCGTATTCACTTGGCTCCTGCTCATGGCCCCCTTCGTGCTGACGCGACTGCCGTGGAAAGCCATCGCAGGCCTTGCTGGCGTAGTGGTTCTCGGCGCCGCCGTGTTCCTCGTATACATGATGTCCAGCTACAAATCGGACCGCTACTTCAATCCCGCCAGCTGGTTCCACACCTTCGTTCCGAACCGCACGGTGCCCGAAGCGCTCAAAATCTACGTCACCGACAATATCGGCGGCGTGCAAGGCTGGTTCATGGCCGCAATCGTGCTGATCGCGTTTGCCGTCACCGTCGCAGCCATCATCCGCCCGCAATGGTTCGCCGCCAATCGCGCCGATTCCGCTACTGTGCCCGGCGCTTCTGCGATTGACCGTGCATCCGATAGCACGTCAGCGCAACCGCACGAACAGGTTGCCGATTTTGCGGCTATGCCTGCCGATCGTAGGAATCGCAAGACTTCCGCCAGCTACCGCACTCCACGTTCCGACGCCTCGCAACTCCGCCGCGACGCGATCGCCATTCTGCTGGCCTTCTTCCTGGTCGGTCTCGTCTACGTCTGCTCGACCGCGCTGACTGGCTGGTTCCCCAACATCGTGGCCGCCGCCTGGTATCGCGCCGAAACCCGACCGCTTACCATGATTCCGTTCGGCGTGCTGCCGCTGATCGTCTTCGCCGCCGTCGTATTGTTGCGTGCCGGCCGTCTGCCGAACGTCACGAAAATCATTGCGATTGTTCTGCTTGCGGCGCTCGCCATTTCCTGCCAATTCGGCAATACTGTTCGTTCCGCCCTGTCGGATGCCGTCTATGCGAATATGACGATTGACGATGCGCGGCCGGACGAGCAGCTCACTGCCACGAAGGAGAAGATTCTCAAGAAGGTGGTGAAGGAGACTGGTACCGATTCGGTGGTGGTTTCCGATCCTCTGAACGGTTCCATGTATGCGACGGCGATGTACGGCGCGGATATGCTGTTCCCGATTTACAACGCGAAGGCCGAGAAGAATGGTGCGATTTTCGGACAGACGGAGAATGCGTTCGCGTCGGGCGACGGCAAGGCGCTGACGAATACCGTCTGCCCGCTGAGCGCGGATGGCGATGCATACTTCCTGAGCATGGGCGGCCAGGCGCCGAGCCTGCAGATGTTCACGTTCAAGCAGCAGTACGACACGTTCCACGATCAGAAGCTGATCGACCAGTACGCCAAAGATGGCACGATGCGCAAGGTTCAGGATTATTCGAATATGGCTTCATATGCGAAGGGCTGGGCGTTGTACCAGTTCAACTGCCAGTGATCACGTGTGTTGCGTGGCTGCGTGGCGTCGAGATAGGCGATTGGGAGAACAAGAGGCTCTGATTTGTCAAGTTTCGACACGCCGATGGAACGTTGGATTTCCAACGGTTCACGCGTTGTTCGTGCGGCCCGGGTTGCGCGGATCGCGATCGTGCTGTAAGTTTATCTCTTGCTGCCGCTCAGCGAGTGGTCCGGATGGTTCCGGATTGCGAGGTGGGTGAGTGGTGGTGGTTTGAGAACTCAAGAGCGTATTTGTACTACTTCTTTATAGTCAATGATTGCCAGTTCGTTGCCGGCCACGCTGACGCGTGGTGCCGAGGGATCGGTCAAACGGCGGCGAGGTTTTTGTGCGATGCGCCTTTCCTTATAAGGCGATCGTCAATTTTCTTATTTCGAGAGTCATCGTGTCGATGTCTCTTCATGAAAAGGTTTTTTTGTGGAGGGTTCGATTCTGGCTCAGGATGAACGCTGGCGGCGTGCTTAA